>Ga0154454_1037_pt2 | contig 35842 bp, 35 predicted proteins | sample RifGroC2_FD_105647 | JGI IMG/M metagenome (GOLD analysis project Ga0154454, IMG submission 105647) | Syntrophobacterales bacterium GWC2_56_13 | reverse complement strand
TGCGGCTGGCTCGCCGCGGCGCCCAGTCGCGCCTTCCGGTCCGCCTCGTATTCGGAGTAGTTCCCCTCAAACCAGACGGTTGAACTCTCCCCCTCGAAGGCCAGGATGTGCGTGGAGATCCGGTCCAGGAACCAGCGGTCGTGGCTTATGACGACCGCGCAGCCGGCGAAGTTCTCCAGCGCCTCCTCGAGGGCGCGCATTGTGTTCACGTCGAGGTCGTTGGTCGGCTCGTCGAGGAGCAGGACGTTTGCCCCCTCCTTGAGCATCCGGGCGAGATGGACGCGGTTCCGCTCACCTCCGGAGATCTGGCTTACCTTCTTCTGCTGGTCGGTTCCCGAAAAGTTGAAGCGGGAGACATACGCCCGGGAGTTCATCTCGCGGTTTCCGAGCAGGACGATATCCCGTCCCTCGGATATCACCTCCCATATCGACTTCTCCGGGTTCAGGACGTCGCGGCTCTGGTCCACATACGCCAGCTTGACCGTATCGGCAATCCGGATCGTACCTGAGTCGGGCTTTTCCTGGCCGGTGATCATCCGAAAAAGGGTCGTCTTCCCGGCGCCGTTCGGGCCGATGATCCCGACGATCCCACCGGGCGGCAGGGAGAAAGACATCTTGTCGACCAGGAGGCGGTCGCCGTAGGCCTTGCTTACCCCTTCCACCTCAATGACGAACTTCCCCAGGCGGGGTCCGGGCGGGATGTAGATTTCAAGCTCTTTCGTACGGGCGTCCGTCTCCTGGGAAAGAAGGTTTTCGTAGGAGCTGATCCGGGCCTTGGATTTGGCGTGGCGCCCCTTGGGAGACATCCGGATCCACTCCAGTTCCCGCTGGAGGGTTTTCTGCCGCTCGCTTTCCGATTTTTCCTCCTGCCGGAGGCGGTTCCGCTTCTGCTCGAGCCAGGAGGAATAGTTTCCCTTCCAGGGGATCCCCTGGCCGCGATCCAGCTCGAGGATCCAACCGGCGACATTGTCGAGGAAGTAACGGTCGTGGGTCACGGCGATAACGGTACCCGCGTAGGACTGGAGGTGGTGCTCCATCCAGGCAACCGACTCGGCGTCGAGGTGGTTCGTTGGTTCGTCAAGAAGAAGGATGTCGGGATTCTGGAGGAGGAGCCGGCAGAGGGCGACCCGCCGCTTCTCGCCTCCGGAGAGTACCTTCACCGGGGTCTCGCCCGGTGGGCAACGGAGCGCATCCATCGCCATTTCCAGCCGGGAATCGAGGTCCCAGGCGTTCACGGCCTCCAATTTCTCCTGGACATTCGCCTGGCGGTCGAGAAGCTTGTTCATTACCGCGTCGTCCATCGGTTCGGCGAATTTCTCGTTTATTTCATTGAATTCGTTGAGGAGGTTGACGGTTTCCTGTACCCCCTGTTCGACGATCTCGCGGACCGTTTTCGTGTCGTCCAGCTTTGGTTCCTGTTCCAGAAAACCGACGGTATGGCCCGGGGAAAGGATCGTCTTGCCGATAAAATCCGCGTCGACGCCCGCCAGGATCCGCAGCAGGGAGCTCTTGCCCGAGCCGTTGAGGCCCAGGACGCCGATCTTCGCCCCGTAGAAATAGGAAAGGTAGATCTCCTTCAGGACCGGTTTCTTGTCATAGACCTTGCTCACCCCGATCATGGAGTAGATCACCTTGTTTGCAGGCTCGTTCGCCATAGCGTTCCTCCTCGTGCAGGAATGGGAAGATATTATCAGCAAATTCGCCCGGAGGGAAGTGTTTCCATGCAAGAGATTCGGGCTGGATATTATGGCGAAAAAAGGATATGAACCCTGCATGTTTACGATACAAGACATCATCCTTTTCTGCGTCGTCTTCGCCTCGTTCGTGGCGGGGATCCTGCTCCCCCGCTTCGGGACGCTGTTTCAGCCGTTTATCCTCATCTTTCTGATGGCCATCCTTTTCCTCAGTTTCCTGACGATCCGGCAGGAGGACATCCGGCGTCTCTTCCGGGATCAAGGAAGAGCCGTCCTGTGGCTCTCCTTTCTGAAGCTGATCGCCTTTCCCATCGGCGTCTATCTTCTCTTCCGGACCTTTCTTCCCTCCTATGCGCCGGCCGCTCTGCTGCTCGCGGGCGTTTCAACGGGCGTCATCGCCCCTTTCATCTCCACGCTGGTTTCCGCAAACGCGCCGCTGGTTCTTGTCATCGTCGTCATCACCTCTATCCTCCTGCCGTTTACCCTTCCCTTGCTCGTGAAGCTCCTTCTCGGACAGACCTTGGAGATTTCACTGCTGGTCATGATTCGGATGCTGGCCTTGGTCATTTTCATTCCCGTCGCGGCGGTTCTGGCGGTGCAGCGTTTCATCCCGGAGGCGGTCCGCCCGATCCTGAAGGCGCGTTACGTCATTTCCCTGATGATTTTCGCGGGAACTAACATGGGGGTGTTTTCGCAATACTCCGATTTTTTCTACCGGAATCCAGGGACAATCCTTGAGGCGACCGGGGTTTCCATCCTGCTGGGGGGTATCTTTCTTGTCCCGGGGTTTTTCGCTCTGGGGAAGGCTTCCGTGGAGGATCGTCTCGCGGCGGCCATTTCGATGGCGAATATCAACAATGTACTCGTTCTGGTCTTTGCCGCCCGGTTTTTCGGTCCGCTTGAATCGACGGTGGCGGCGATGTACCTTATCCCCTTCTACGGCCTGATCGTCCCGATGCGGATATTCCAGTACCGCCGCCGGAATCGGGGGGCGCCGGTTCTTTAGAAATAGCTGGGGAGGCTGTCGAGAGTGTTCATCCCTCGCGCAGAGTGGCCGACGTTAAACATCTCAACCTTTCCCCAGCAGAAGCGGAAACGGCGGGAGGGTAAGGGGCGCCAGGCGATCCCCCTCATAGAGTACCTGGGCCAGGAAGAGACCTGAGGGGGGCGCAGTGCACTGTGCGGGGAGCGTCGAGGCGTGCGCCAGCAGCCGCTCGATATCGGCCGTCAGCCTGTATTTATGAGGATTGGGAGCCATTGTTTGCCCTCTGCTTGCCCGACGGAAACGTCTTGGGATCAGGTGAATGCCCTCGCAAAGCCGGTCAAACGCTACCTACGGGGCGGGTTCGACTCGCCGTTCTCCGGCGGCTCACCCAGGAGGACCATCCCCTCGAGACTGGAGAGGAGATCGTCCCGGGTGGTATCAGGGATGGAGAGATCGCGGCCGGGGTGCAGCGTTGTGATCGCCGTGCGCCCCACGAGGATCCTGCCCCGTTTTCCCTGAGCATCCCGCGTCTTGATGCTCCAGAAATTGTGGAAGATCAGTGGCTTCCCCTGATGGACCCCGATGTAGAGCGTGATGTGACCCGGCGTCCAGAGGAGGGTCCGCCAAGGCACCCCCCGACCGATGATCAGCGTCTCCTTCTCCGCCGGAGAGAGGTCCCGGAAACTGGTGAATTTTCCGAAGATCGCCTGTTCGGCGGAATTGCGGGGCAGCCACAGGCCGAAGGGTGCGAAAAGATCCCGTATCGTCGAAGAGCAGTCCCGTTTCCCATCCATCCCGCCCCAGCCGTAAGGTTCGCCGACGAGCTCTCCGGCGAGTTGCGCCGCACGACGGGGAGTCATTGACAGAGGCTTTTCCGCGGCCGCGGCCTTCGGCGCTGATGCCTTCCGGAGGATCGCCATTCCCTTAGAGTCGCGCACCGCCGTCCAGATCCAGGCGCGCTTCGCATCCTCCCCGACCTTCGGGAAGAGCGATCCTAAGGGCGCCCGGAAAAGGAGAGAGTCCTTTTCGTCACGGACCGGAGCCTTGTCCCTGACGATCGCTGCATAGCGGCCGTTCTCCCAGCTCTTAACGAATTCCGGACTCACTGCCGCCACCGCTTCCGGCGGCACCCAGCCGAGGACGTAACTCGTCTCCACTAAGAGCCACTTCCGGTCACGGCTGACATGGATCACAAAAACGGGGGCGCCTTCCGGCACGGAAGATTCCTGGAGGTTGTCAAACGAATACCCCTTGCCCTGGTTCTTCGGGTAGCGGGAATGGGGTTCCCGGGTGGGGAGGAGACGGAAATCGGTCCGGGTCACGGTTATAGCGGGGAAACCTCCCTGTGGATAATCGTCGAGGTGGGCGTTGGCCGCCATTTTCCGGATCCAATCCGGCGGATGCCTGCGACCGCCCCTGCCGTAGCCGGGGTTGCCGGCGTATTTACGGAAACCCCAGGTGACCTGGTCGGGGCGGTGGCGGGGGGCTTCCTGATGCCAGGGTGCAAAGTGCAGGGCGTCGTATTCGGCGTTCAGACGGGCCTGTTCCCCGGCCGGCAAGAGGGGGAGATCAGCCGTACCCCGGTCGACATAGGAGAGGGGTTTCTGGCTGAGCTCGTCAAGATCCCGGATCACCGCCCCCCGGGCATTGCCCCCGCCTAGGGCGAGGAGCAGAAAGGGCATCAGGAGCAGACAGTATTTCTTTGTTCTCAAGAATCCATCCCCCGCATTCTTTTCGTGACGATAGAGGAAACGAGTTTCCGTCGGGACAGGGAATAAACAGGGAGCTGTCCCTTTGCTTTCCGTTGCGATTGTTCTGAGTGTAGAGATTTTTCGGGATTTCTGCAATCTTTTTCAGGGTGATCATGCCGGACAGAGGGGAAATTTTTTATGGCATTTACCCGTAAATCTTGGTATATCTCTCGCGAACATTTGCCGCATGCAGGGCGTAAAAAATTAAGAGGGAGGGAGAACAATGGAGATTTTTCAGGCGGTCACAACGAGAAGGAGCATTCGCAAGTTCAGGCCGGATCCCGTTCCAGAGGGGCTCATCCGGGAGATCATAGAAGCGGCCCGCTGGTCGCCCTCCTGGGCGAATACCCAGCCTTGGGAGATCTGGGTGGTTGTCGGCGAACCCCTGGAACGCTTCAAAAAAGCCAACCGGCAGCGGTTCCTGGACGGCGCCATTGCCGCACCGGACACCCCGATGCCCGAAGTCTGGCCGGAGACCCTGAAGAGGCGATACACGGAGATAGGGAAAAGGCTCTTGACCGCCATGGAGATCCCCCGCGAGGATAAGGAGGGGCGTCTCCGCTATGCGGGAGATACGTTCGCCCTCTTCGACGCTCCCTGTCTCCTCCTCTTCTGCGTGGATAGAAGTCTCGCCCGGGAATATGCGATGCTGGACATCGGTGCGATCCAGCAGACGGTTTGCCTGCTGGCCCACGCCCGCGGCCTGGGGAGCTGCATTCTGGCCGTATCGGCCAGATATCCGGAGCTGATCCGGGAGACCATCCCGATCCCGGAGGAGAAGGCCGTCATCATTGGCGTCACGCTGGGCTATCCCGACTCTGAGGCGCCGATCAACAATTTTACAAGGGAACGGGCAATCCCGGACGAATTTACCACCTGGGTCAGGTGAACGGTGACGCATTCGAAACCTTGGAAAGGGTGCAGCAAAGGTGAAGGCTACGAACGGCAACCATCCGCAAATCTGCAGGCAGAATATCGGGGATGCGGAGATCTCTTATCTCCTCTATGAGGGAGAGGGTCCACCCCTGATTTTCCTCCACGCCACAGGCTTCCAGCCCTGGCTCTGGCATCCCCTTGCGCGGGAACTCGCCGGCGCTTACCGTATCGTTGCCCCCTCCTTCGGCGATCACCGCGAGTCAGATCCGGAAAACGGGGGGCTCAGCTGGGCGACCCTGGCGGAGGATACCATACGCCTCTGCGACGCCCTGCAGTTAACAAGGCCTTTTCTGGTAGGCCATTCCATGGGGGCGACAGTGCACATGATCGCCAATGCCTTCTATGGACTCCCGGCGGCGGGCATGGTCCTCATCGAGCCCATTCTCCTCCCCCGGGAATTCTACCTGGGCCATATGCGTGTTGACGAGCACCCTATCGCTGCCAGGGCGATCAAGCGGATCGACTTCTGGCGCGACCGGGACGAGGCCATGACCTATCTCCACTCCCGCGCACTGTTTCAGAGATGGGACGAGGAGATGCTGGAGCTCTACATCAACCATGGCATGACCGGCGGGGAAAATGGGGGGCTCCGGCTCGTCTGCAGTCCCCGGCGGGAGGCTGCTCTCTTCATGGGGGGGAGGCAGTTCGACCCCTGGCCCCTTCTCCCAAAAGTTTCCTGCCCAGTTCTCATCGTCGAAGGGGAAAAGAGCGAAAACAGGGGCTTCATCGATCTCGACCGTATCCAATCCCTTATCCCGAACTGCGAACGCCGCCTGGTGAAAGACGCCGGCCACCTGATCCCCATGGAACGTCCCCGGGAGGTTACCCTCCTCATCCGGGAATTCTTTAGCGCCCCGCGGCTGGAGGAAAAGGGGCCGGTCGGTAGGTCGATCTGCCAGCAGCATTCGCAGGATGAATCACACGATTTTGCAGCCAGGGAAGCCCGGGCAGGCCGGGGTTCCGGCAGAGCGGGATCTAATCTTTAGCGAAAAGGAGGAAGCAGACATGGCAAAGGCAAAGAAGGGCGATTCTCTGAGTTGTGAGGTGTGCGGTCTGGTGGTGGTCGTCGACGAGGGCTGCGGGTGCGCTGTGACGGAGCTCCTCTGCTGCAAAAAGCCCATGGCCAGAGTGAAGGCGGCGGCGGGCCCGGTCAAAAAACAGGCCGCTGCAAAGAAGCCCGTGAAGAAACCGGCAAAGGCCTCGGCAAAAGCAGCCGCCAAGGCAGCGCCGGCGAAAGCCACGGCAAAGGCCCCGGCCAAGGCGGCCGCAAAGGCTAAACCGGCAGGGAAAAAGCCGGCGCGGGCGAAGAAGTGATCCTGCTCCCGATCATGGTAAAACCGTTCACCGGGGGCCTGTCTGGATGGATCAGGCTCCCGGCGAAGGGAACGACTATTTCATCGTCCGGCCGCTGAGCCGGTAATTGAATTCATAATTGAGGGCGCCGCTCCAATCCCGCGCGAAAACCCCCTTGTAGCGGGTGCCATGCACGGGGCCTACCGGCTTGCCGTAGGTATAAAACCAGTTGACGACGGGACTCCCTGAGAATCCGAGGGCGATCCAGTAGGCGCCCGGCATGAGGATGGGGTTCTCCCGGCTGAAATCGAAATCGACCCACCGATAACCCGGTCGCGTGGAGATCTCCTCGATATTTACGAGGACGCTCGCCCCGATCAGGGGGCCTGGTTTTCCGTCCCGGTCCGCAAAGAGATCCACCCAGAGCCACCCGCCACCCCCGAAGTTGTGGAGGGCAAGTCCTACCTTATCCAGCCGGAGAGGTTTTTGCAATATGACCACCTGGGCGTACTGGGTCAGGTTGGTGGTCACATATTCGGCGGTTTCCACGAGGAAATTGCGGCGCATCTCGAAGGCGTCGCCGCCGGCCGAGAGGGTTACCCGAGGAAAGGCAAAATCGACATCCTCGGGAAACTCCAGATTGCCGTAGACAAAGGGCAACTCGTAGAGGAAGGCGCGCTTCTCGGCCTCGGTAAATACGGGCGGGGGCGGGAGGGGTTTGATCGCCAGCGGCTGGAATGACGCCCGGACGGACGGGCAGAGGAGGAGGTTCCGGGGTCCGTAGGCTTCCCGGTTGCCCCGGAGGCTGATCTGATCCTTCAGGAAGTCAGCGCTGAGGGTCTCCTGGAGCCTGGGTTTCAGGACGGCGTTCCGGGTCTGGGTCCAGCGGAGCAGGCCGTCGTTTTTTGTCTCGTTGTTGTCGACGCCCACCTCGATGCGGATAAAACGGCTGGAAACGAAGAGTTCGGAGTTCTGGGGATCGAAAGGCACCCACCCGAGATCGGGGAACCAGACCTCGATCCAGGAGTGACGCCCCTGGCCCATCTTGAAGGTCATCATCCCCTGCTGCCAGGGCACGTCGAAGGGCCGGTTAAGGGTCATGCCGTTGACGATCCGGACGGGGATGCCGACGGCCCGGAGGAGCGCGGCGCTCAGGTGGGAGAAATTCTGGCAGTTCCCCTTTCCCGATTCCAGTGAGTAGAGGGCATCGTAATTCAAGGGGGGATTGACGTAGGAGACGTGATCCACCACCCAGGAGATCAACCGCTGGACGGCGTCGAACTGGGTGGCGACCCCCCGTGTCAGGTCGCCCGCCAGAGCTCGGATTTGCGGATGATCGGACTGAACCTGTTCCGTCGCTCGAAGATAATCCCTGATGTCGCCTGTGACTGCCCCCGGCGGAAAGGGGGCGGTCGTCTCGATCGTCTCGAGGCCCGTCGTATTGATCGCATTGACTGTCAGCCTGACGTCGATAAAAGCGGGGGAGCCATTCCAGGCGGCGGTGATGATCCTGTTTCCCCGGCCGTCCTCCGTCTTTTTCTGCTCATCGGGGCGGGGGACGAAGGAGAGATCGACGTCCCGGACCTCCTGGCGGAAGGTGGGCGACTTGAAGCTCTCCGGTATGACGACGCTCAGCGTGGTCTCCCTGACACCCGTCCCGCCGGTGATCCTCTCCCGCAGTTCGTAGCGGATCTCCGCTCCCATATCGCCCCGGATCGTGTAGTTCTCCGCCCGGGCGGGGAGAGCCCCTGAAAGGATTGCGCTGAGAATCACACCAAAAATCGCACCGAGCAGCCTTTTCATCTCCATCTCCTTGCTCAGGCGGATGCAGAAGACCTCCGCCGGACAGGTCGGTGGTTCAGGATTGAAGTATAATCCGAGAACATGAAGAAATGAAAACATTTTTTTGCAAAGAGGCGAAAAATATCCCACGACCCGGTGAAGAGCATTTTCAAGGCTCTTCATGTACAGGGGGCTTACAGATTCGCCGGTTTGCAGATCACCTCTTTGACGTTCAGGTCGAAAATATGGGAGCTCGTGGCCGGCCGCAGGACAAGGGCCGTATCCGCCCCCTTCCCGGAACCGCCGATAGCAATCACGTCCTCATCGGTCCGGATGAGCCCCGCATCGGCGGCCATCAGGGCGATCTCGACGGCTACCTTCGTCCCCTGGCCGAAGGTCCGGAGAGTAAATGCCATGATCTCATCGATCTGATACGTACCGACTTTGTTTCTCACACCGCGTCCGACGCCGCCGAAGGCGTGGGCGCAGGTCAGGACCTCCACTCCTTGCTCCTGGAGCGCCCGGCGGTCCTCCTCGCTCAACTCCTGGACGTTGGGCTCTGCAAAACCCGTCACATGCGTGACGGCGATGATCCTGGCCGACGGAGCGAATATTTTCCGCGCCGCAAAGGCGGTTCCGCCGGTGCACGATGCCACGACCACCCGGCCGATGGTGAGATCTTTGGCCCGCCGGCCTGCGGCCTCAAGGACGGCCCCGGTATTGGCGGGACCGGGTTTCGTGAAGTACCGGCAGGGTACCTCCCGGAACAAGTCGTTTGCTTCCATCTCTTCTGACCTCCTGATTCTGAGAAAACGGAGTGATGTCCGCACGACGTCGAAGTATATCATAAAAGAACGGGTCGATTCGTGTCAATCATTTTGGTGGGGCGAATCATCTCAGTGAAGGTGACGCCGAAGGAGCAGGCCGCGGTGGAAAAATCGGCCGCCGAAGGGCGCTTCATGAACGGTCATTATCCTGCGCCGGCGGCGATGGACGCTGCCAGCGCCCCAGGATGACCGATTCCACGGCTGTGGCCAGGCCGAAGGACAATACGCTGATTACCAGCGGCATTCCATGCGCTTTGATGAGATCGTACAGGAAAACATTGACGGCGCCGATCACCGTCACCAGGATTGCCACGTTGCGCACCTCCCTGTTGCGGTACGCCTGGGCAAAAAACATCAGCACGATGGCGGACAGGTTGATGATGACCGACTGGCTGCAGTGCAGGGCGTTGTTCAGGTCGGCCGGTGCGAGGGTCATTTCCAAGAGCCGGTGGGCAATCACCCGCAGCAGGAAAAATGCACTCATGAGCGCAGCCAGGAAAATGGCGACGGCGCTGAAGTCGCCTTTATCAATCCTGGAAAAAAAGGCCGATTCTTCGGGCGGCTTCCGGCTGCGGCACCACCTGTATTGCATAAGACCCAGGCAGGCGATCCCGCCGGCCGACACAGCACTTGCCGGAAAAGAGGAGATCGTTTCCCAGCCGAGCAGTACCACCGCCAGTGCCACGGTCGCATAAATCTGCAGGAGATATGACGTTAAGCGAACGCTTCCGCTGTGCCACTTTGCCGACATGACCGCCGCCCAGAATGCAACCGCCGCCAAGATCGGAAGAGACAGTAAAATACTGCCAGTGGCTAAGGGCAGGGCAAGCGCCAGCAACACGGAACCGGCAAAGAGAAAGGCATTGGTTCCGCGCGCGCCTTTCGGGTCCCGGCCTGCCAACCACATTGCTACTGAGAGATGTCCCGCTCCGGCAATGACACCGATGGCGCCGAGCATGATTTTACTGCCGCCCATGGCGAACACCACGTACTGGACCAGCACGAAAGCCCAGGCCACATTGATTGTGGGGAGGACGAGTTCAAATCTGCTTATCTTGCCAGGAAGACTGCGGATGATGCCCATAAAGGCCATTGTCACGTATATTGTCGTGAAAATGGTCAAAAGCGGCAGGAACCAAGCCGGCGCCAGTATCCGGGGCGGTTCTTCACCGCCAAGCAAAGTCATCCCCAGTTTGATCCCCCACAGATTGATCATGAACAGGGTCACCAGGAGCAGTATCCAGCGGAGCCAGGAATATCTATGGGCCCGGGCGGTAAAATAACCCAGCAGGTTGGCCGTGATGAGTACGATCCCCAGGTAGGGGAAAAACGGATTGGGGTAATCGATCGCCGCCCCGGCGATGCACATGCCGAGATTGCCCACGGCAACCGGCGCCGGCGCCCGGTAGACATAACTGATCACGGCTGTGCCGAGGCCGGTCAGCATCAGGAGGATATAGGCCGGGACGGAGGGGAGGGCATCGAAATGGGCGTGCGTTTCCACAACGATGGCAAACATCAGGACTGTCCCGCATGCGGTGAATATGGGCGCCAGCGGGTTGGCTCTCCGGTACCTCCGCCAGCCCATGAACATCAGGGCGGCGGCGTAACTCATGCCGATGATGTAGCCGAGTTGGAGGTTGACCATGCCGTTGTCCGTGACTGTGCGCAGGACCACGGCAACGACCAGGAGGAAACAAATAGTTGAAAGGCGCTGGAGGAGTGAGGAGCGGCCAACCCACGACAGCAGGGCTTCCGATGGGTCGGGGAAGTCGTCATCCCTGGATGCAGCCCCGTTCATGGCTGGTCTGGCGCTGAAAAGGGCGATTTTTCCCGAAAGCGCGTCCACTTTAAGGGTCAGCGCCTCTACCTGTGCGGCGAGTTGTTCCACGCGGGATTCAAGAGATGATGGCTTGTCTGTCATCTTCTCCTCCTGGCATCATGTGTTTTGCTGCTTTGCGAGGTGTACGCGCACTGGAGCAAAAAAAGCGGGGAGGCCTCCGCTTTCCTGCTGTACCCTGGAATTATCTATCTCCGGCAAGCATAGCCGCTGGTTTCATGAAAAGCGCGCCTCTTATGGGTAGCCGCCCAGCCCTGAGGCGCTACTTGCCCTTGCCTCCACCCGGCACATCTTCACCGCCGGCTGAATGGCATTCGCTGCAATTCAGTGCGATCATGCTGTCCCCGATATCCGTCGGGTGGACAAAACTATTCACCTTCGCCCCCTGCCGTATGTTTTCCTGTTTCTGGCCAAGAACGGTATGGCAGAGGTCACAATCCTTGGAAATGACCTTGCCGTCTTCTGACTTGTGCTTCCCCCCGTGACAACGGAAACAGCCGGGCGTATAGAAATGACCGATATGGTCGGGGTAGGTATTCCAGTACACTTTCATCTTCGGGAAAAAGTTTCGGTCATAAATGTCCTGCACCATCTCGATGGCCTGCCTGATGGCAGCGGCCTTATCACTGGCCGCCGTCGGGTGATTCTTGGCATAGAATTCCTCTATGCCGCCGGCAATAGCAGACCTGCCCTCTTCTGCGGTCTTGTAAGGCCTGGTAAGGAGTTCCACGGCGATCTTCTTGATGAAGGGCAGGGTGGGATCGATATGGCCGGAGACAAAGTTTTCGTCCATCTCCTGACCGGGTGAACGGTAAATATGGGTCGGACGATTGTGACAGTCGATGCAGTCCATGAGGCGCTTTTCCCCTTTGGCGATCTCCTCCTTGGAAAGCGGACTATCCTCATCGTTATACTCGATGATCTTGCCGTTTTTATCCTTGACGGCGACATAGGGGATGTCGAGACGTTTGTTATCCCTGGCGATGTAATAGACCTCGCTGCCTATATGCCAGTGAATGCCGGTCGCCGTCGGGCTTTTCGGGGTGCCGCCGATATTGATCAGCATGTTGATCTCCCGGGGCGTGTTCTTTTCATCGGGTGCGTAATGGTAATATACCCTCTGACGACCCGAGTAAAACTTTTCCGGCCAGTGGCAGCGCTCGCAGATATCGCGCGCAGGACGGAGATTCACGACGGGAGTTTCGATGGGAATCGCATAGGTGTGAGCCAGCACGGCATAGATCTGTTTCAGGCCGGAAATCTTGGCCTTGACATACCATTTTGCCCCCGGTCCGATGTGGCACTCCACACAGCGAACCCTGGCGTGGGGAGATTTGCTCCAGGCAGTGTGTTCCGGGGCCATGACCACGTGGCAAAGCTTTCCGCAAAATTCGTCAGACTCGGTAAAATGGTAACCCTTGACTGCCGCGATGGAAATAATGAGAACAAAGATGACGGTGCCGAAGATGAAAAAGACAAACAACCGTCGCTTGAGGCGGTCATTCAAGTCCATATCCGGATAGGGCGGAATGACGTCCGGTCTTGCCAGGCGGCGCTGCTTTCTCACACGGTAAGCGCCTATGGGCACCAGGAGCAGGCCCAGGATCAGCATGGCGGGAAAAATAAAATAAACCATGATTCCCAGGTAGGGGCTCTCCACGCCGGTAATCAGCTCCACGGAAAGCAAGACAATGATGAGACCGGCGGCCACCACGGCCAGTATCATTCCAATGAGGCTTATCATATTGAAGAAATACCCCATGATGTTGTTTCTATTCTCAGGCATGTCTCCTCCTCGCTTCTTTTATGCAGTATTTATAGTAACTTGTAACGCTTTGAGCGGCTGCTGAACGCCGATTCACGTATAACACTACCTCTCGTTTTGTCAAATTAAAAAGAGGCTGTGTTTCATACCCAACGGAGCGTCTAATGCGGTGCGGCCAAAAAGGTATAAAGCATCATGAACAGCAGGGCAATCCCCAGGAAAAGGGCCAAAAAGCCGAATCCCTTGAAGAAGAAGTCGAAGAAAACGCCGCTTCGCTTCTTAACCCTGATCTGCTCGGTGATCCCTTCCCGTTCGTAGCGCTGCCACTGATCGCGGCGTTCTTCTATAAACTCATGTTTCGATATCTGACCGTTAAAAATGACAAAATCCATGGGAAATTTCTCGGGGCGGAAGTGGGTATTGAAGAAATGCACCGTAAAGATGAATCCCGTGGCAAGCAGGGCCTCGTCGGAATGGACGATGGTCGCCACGTTGAACATCCAGCCGGGCAGGAAGCCGCCGAAAAACTCCGGGAACCAGAGCATCAGACCGGAGCCGCCGATGGCGAACATGCCCCAGAAGACCGCCAGAAAATCGAACTTCTCCCAGTAACTCCAGCGCTCGAACGTGGGTTTCGGCCCCTTGAAAAAGAACCAGCGGATCATCCCGGTGATATCCCTGACATCCCGGGGATTGGGACAGAGGGAGTCGGGACCGAGCAGTCTTTCCAGCCAGTTCCCCCGTATATCCTTCCTGATGAAAAGGAAATGGATGCTCATGGCAATAGCCGAAAGGAAGTAACCAAAGGTAATCACGGCGCATATTCTGTGGATCAGAGCGGCGTTGGCGGTGCCGCCGTACAGCGCCATCAGAAGCTTTGACAGTTCCTGATCGCTGAATTTAAGCGGCAAGCCGGTCAGGGCAAGACCAAGAAAACTGACGATAACCAGGATATGCAGGATGATGTGGCGGGCTTTGAAACGGCGGTACTGCTTGAAGCCGTCGGGCACGGGTTTGATGGCCCCTTCCGCAAGAAGCGCCGCTTTTTCCCGGTTTTCCACAAAGCCCCGGTACATCCACAGGATCGTATGCACCCAGAAGACGGCGAAGGTGCTCCACAGGAGGCCGATCATGCTGACAAATGTCCAGTAAAGCAGCGGGTATTTTCCCCTGTCCGTATGTTCCCCGTGGGCGTAGAATTTCGTAAACATTGAAGTGGCGTGCTTATGGCACTGTTTGCACGTTGCCACAAGATGCGCGGGATTGACGGTGGAGCGGGGATCCGACGCTTTCAGCACTGCATGGGCCGTATGACAATCGGCGCAACCGGCGACCTTTTCCGGATAACCGAGCCGGTAGTTTTTCCCGTGATAGCTGTTCATGTATGTCTGGGTTGCCACAGTGAAGACACTGTTTCTCTTCATCATCTCCTCGTCACTGTGGCATCTCAGGCAGACTTTGGTATGGAATACCCGGTCGGTATGGAACTTTGGGTCATTCATCGGCTTGACATCATGAAGATTATGGCAATCATGACAGGCCGCGGAATCCTGATTGCCTGCCGCCACCGCTTTGCCGTGAATGGATTGCCGGTAAACGGCCTCGTGGTCATGGCACTGGATGCACTTGGCGACGACAATGCGTTTATCCTTTTTCCAGTAACGGTGCGTGTGTATATCGGTGTGGCAATCGGCGCATTGTACATCCTTCTGGATATGCACACTGGCATAATGCTCGGCATTTTCCCTTTTGTGGCAGCGTTCACACCTGACCTTCTCCATTTTGATTTCACCTTTCACGTGTCTGGAAAGGTCGGTAAGCTGGATATGGCAGCTGTTACAGCCATTTTTACCGTGAACGGAAGCGACAAAAGAAGCGGCGGAGATCTTGTCGCCGTGGCAGCCGAGGCAGATGGCCGGATCAATGGCCATGCCCCGCTCAGCCCACAGGGGGTAAGCAGACAGCAGGACAAGCAAGATCACGGACGCAATGCGGGAAAACATTTTCAACATGCTGATCCTCCTGCAAAACAGAAATTTAAGAAACATGGCATTGCAAAACATGTTGTGTTAGGAGCAGTTCCTGTGCGGTGAATTTGATATAGCTGCACTATGGCAAAAGTCATGTACTCCCTAATACATGGGAAGGTAAAAAGCAATAAAAATTTGCTTCTCGGAGTTAACACTATCCGATTTAACCTTTTTGTCCGCTTTAACCTTGACAAACAAACGGTCTTTCCCTATACTCTCGGCAATCGCGATGCCGGATATCCGAAACGATCCGGCTGTTCTTGCGGTACGTCCGTGTTACGCTGAAATATCCCTCAAGACGGGAGAAGAACAGTGTTCCCGAAAGAGTCAAATCGCAAATATCCCCAAGGAGGTCATTCATGGCAAAAATCGATGCATTCTTCCAGCTGATGCACGACCAGGGGGCGTCGGACCTGCACCTCGTCTCCGGTCAGCAGCCGGCGCTCCGGCTCCGGGGCGACCTGGAGCGGATCAAGTTCGACGTCCTAACCAACGACGGCCTGAAGGCGATGATCTATGAGATCGCCCCTGAACACAAGGTCAAGCAGTTCGAAGAGACAGGTGATGTCGATTTTGCCTATGAGATTCCGGGACTTGCCCGTTACCGCGCCAACTTCTTCGAGCAGCAGTTCGGCTGCGGGGCGGTGTTCCGGGAGATTCCGAACAAGATCGTCACCTGCGCTGAATTAGGCTTCCCGCCGGTCATCCCCAAACTGGCCTCCCTACCCCGGGGTCTGGTCCTGGTCACCGGACCGACGGGAAGCGGCAAATCCACCACGCTCGCGGCGATCATTGACGAGGCGAACCGGACCCGGAAGGACCACATTATCACGATCGAGGATCCGGTCGAATTCGTCCACGCAAGCCAGAGTTGCATCGTGAATCACCGGGAAGTCGGCCGGCATACGAAATCCTTCACGGCGGCGCTGCGCGGCGCCCTGCGCGAGGACCCCGACATCATCCTCGTCGGGGAGCTCCGCGATCTGGAGACGATCTCGCTCGCCGTCGAAGCGGCCTCGACGGGCCATCTCGTCTTCGGCACGCTCCACACGACGAGCGCCGCCAAGACCGTGGACCGGATCATCGAGGTCTTCCCTGCCGGCGAGCAGATGCAGATCCGCTCCACCCTCGCCGACGGGATCAGGGCGGTAATCGCCCAGGTCCTCTTCAAGCGGGTCGACAGGAAGGGGCGCTGCGCCGCCTTGGAGATCCTGATCGCCAACTCCGCGGTGCGCAACCTGATCCGCGAATCGAAGACCTTCCAGCTCCCCTCCATGATCCAGACGGGGAAGAAATACGGCATGATGCTTCTCGATGATGCGATCCAGGGGCTCCTCGACAAAGGGTGGATCGGTCCGGACGAGGCCTACATGAAGGCGAACGACAAACAGCGGTTCCGGCAGTTACTGAAGACTCCGCCGACGGATTTCACCGAGGTGTAGCGGCCGCCGGTTTTTCTATTTTTTACTGGAGGTGAACGATGAGAATTCAGGAGGTCGATTATATCCTGGGTAAGATGCTCGATGCCCATAAGAATGTATCGGACCTGAACATCACGGTGGGGAGGCCCTTTCAGGTGGAGAGCGCGGGCCAGCTCATCGGCGTGAAGATGGACCTGCCCTTCGAGAAACTGACCCCCTTCCAGACGGAGACGTTCGCCCTGAACCTGATCAATCAGGACCGGAGGCTGACGGAGAACCTTCTGTCCCAGGGGTCGTGCGATTCCTCGTACGAACTGTCGGGGAGGGCCCGCTTCCGGGTGAACATCTTCTCCCAGCGGGGCAACTACTCCATCGTCCTGAGAAAACTGGAGTCCAAGATCCCGTCCTTCGAGGATATGAACCTTCCCGAGGCCTTCCGCAAAATGGCCGAGGAGAAGAACGGGATCATCTTAGTGACCGGCGCCACGGGGAGCGGGAAATCGACGTCCCTCGCGGCGCTCCTCAATGAGGTCAACGACAAGAAGTCGGTCCATGTCGTCACGCTCGAGGATCCGGTGGAATATTCCCATTCCCACCGGAAGGCCACCTTCAACCAGCGGGAAATGGGTAGTGATTTTGACACCTTCGCAAGCGGGCTCCGCGCCGCGCTACGTCAGGCGCCGAAGATTATCCTCGTCGGCGAGATGCGGGACCGGGAGACAGTGGAGATCGGCCTGTCCGCAGCGGAGACGGGCCATCTTGTCTTGAGCACGCTCCATACGGTGGATGCGGGGCAGACCATCAACCGCATCTTAGGCATGTTCTCCACCGAGGAGGAGAATCAGGTCCGGATCCGGCTGGCCGATACGGTCCGCTGGATCGTCTGCCAGCGCCTCCTCCCCAAGGAAGGGGGGGGACGCGTGGCGGCCTTCGAGGTCATGGGGGCTAACCTCCGGGTGAAGGATGCCATCCTCCATGGAGAATCGGAGGGAAAGACCTTCTATGAGATCATCCAGGCGGGGAAGGCCTTCGGGATGATCACCTTTGACGACTACATCATCGAGCTTTTCAAGCAGGGGTTGATCAGCGAGGAGACCGGGAAGGCCTACGCCTCCAACAAGGGGATCGTCGGCCGAGGCATCGACACGGTGAAGAGCGCGCGGGGGCAGTCCACGACGGACCTCGGCAAGCTCGAGGTGGATAATGATTACGGAAAACCGAAGAGGCCTTGGTAAGGGAGGCGTGTCATGGAAGAAAATAAGACGCTATTGAATGAGGTGGCAGCGGAGGGGTACGACGCTGCGGATAGGCCGTTCGACTTCGTGGGAGAGGGGAGCGCGACAGCCCTGGTGTGCGAACCCGATCCGGCCGTCCGGGAGAAAATCGTCGGCGCCCTCCGGGGGCTAAACTATCAGGTCACGGAACCTGCAACTGCCAAGGAAGCTATCAAGTACATGCGGTTCCACGTTTACGATGTCGTGGTCCTGGACGAACTATTCGACACGGAGAATCCGGCGGCAAACGACGTCCTGATGTATCTGGAAAGCCTGGCCACGACGACGCGGCGGAGAATCTTTGTTGTCTTGGTCAGCGGACAATACCGGACGCTGGACAACATGGCCGCCTTCAACCGGAGCGTCAATCTCGTCCTCAATCTCAAGAATATCGATGAAACGGGAAAGATCGTCAAGCAGGGCGTGAGCGACAACGCCGCCTTTTACCATGTTTTCCGGGAGACGCTGCAGAAGATAGGAAAGGCCTGAGCCCTTCTTTTACGGTCGGCGGTGTCGCCGGGAAACTACCCGGCCGCCGGGCGGGGCTTCCCTAACGCGCTACCGGTCAGAGCCTCCACCCTGCGGAGCGCAGCAGCCGCGAGGTCGGCCAGGTCCCGGGCGGTGTATGATGCAGCCAGGTGAAGGAGGAAGCGGGGGTTTCCCGGTTCGGCGGCAACGGCTTTTGTAAACGCCTCCGACGCCAAGGGATGGAAGCCCTCCCTGGTAAGGAGATTGCCGAGGCGGCAGTAACAGCTTCCCGCAGTCGCGGGATTGAGAGATGCCGCACGGCCATAGGCGTCCACCGCCGCTTCCGGTTCTCCCATACGGATCAGGACATCGCCGAGACCTATCCAAAAAACAGGTTCAGCGGGACGCGCAGCCAGACACCGCGCAAAGGCCGCCCGCGCCTTTTCCAGATGGCCGGCTCGGAGACAGCCGACTGCCAGCCGGCTGAAGAAAACCGGTGCATCCGCAGGTTCGATCTCCGCGGCCCGTAAATAGGCGACATCGGCGTTACCGGGGTCGCTCGCCGCCAGCCACGCGTCGCCCAGGGAACACCAGTGATCCGGAGAATCCGGTTCAAGGGCGGTGAGCCTCTCAAAGACGTGCAGAGCCCTCTCTGCCTTCCCCGCCGCAAGACAGGCCTCGCCGAGTGTTCGCAGCAGGCCGGCATCCTCCGGCTGTACGTCCGCGGCCCGCTCACAGACCGAAATAAGGCTTTCCCACTCTTTCCCTTCCCGGTAGATCCGGACCAGTTCGTCATAGGCAAAGCCGGTGAAGAGCCTGCGGGCGAGTTCCTTCTCGAAGAGGCGTTCGAAACAGCGGGTGGCCTCCTCCGGCCTCCCGCTGTCGTGGAGCGCCCAGGCCAGGGCAAGGAGGTGGGAATCCTCCTCCGGGCGGGCTTCCGTCAGCCTCCGATAGATCTCGATGGCCTCTTCGCAACGACCATCCCGGATCAGGGCGTCGGCGCGGTTCCGGTCGGAGGAAATTGAATTTTCCGTCATTGGATTAAAGGAGATACGCGCTTTTTTGCCGGTAGCGCGCAAAGAAAAAACCCGGAGACCCGCATGGGCCTCCGGGGCATGATCTCAGCAGCTGCTGCATGAGGAGCCGCAGGCGCTTTCCTTACTCAGGCTGGAGGCAAGCTTGAATCCGCCCCCCCGCGGGGTGGTGATAAAATCGACTGCGATTGGTTTGACCTTTTCAAAAAGGGTCTTTTCGACCAGGAATTTGACCCCCCCATCCTCGAATACCTCATCGTTCGTTGTTGACTCATCCAGAGCCATGCCCAGAGAGGGCCCCGCTCAGCCGCCCTCCTGCATGAGGACCCGGATGGAGGCGGCCGCTGAACGATTCTTAAGAAATTCCTTGATCATCTCGCTTGCTTTTTCAGATACGGAAAACATGTTTATCTCCTTTTCTGGACCTGCTTCCGGTCCGTCAAATTTTACTTAAGTTAATAATAAAATCCCTTTTGTCAAATTATTTTTTACATGCATTTGTTGCCTTGACATCAGATATCTCTCTCCCGCGCTGCGCTACATCTTGTGGCAGCGGTCACAATTTTCCTTTACGGTAAAGGCTTCTTTGCCTTCGTTATGACAGGCGCCGCATGATTTGGCCGCTTCCATCTCCGCCATCGTCATTCTCTTATTCTTCGCAGAGGGAAGATAGAGCTTGACGTGGCAATCGCCGCACTTGTACATGCCCGTGTGAAATTCGTGGCTGAATTTGACGTCCCCCGAATCCTTCAGCTTGAAATCTACATCCTTGACGGGATGACACTTTATACATTCTTCAGTCTTAAAGGCGTCTTTGCCGTTATGACAGGCGCCGCAGGACTTCCCTTTTTCCATCTGGGCCATGGTGGCCGGCTTTTTTGCAGCCATATCGTAGATCTTGGGGTGGCAGACGGCGCATTTATAAGCGCTGAGATGCTTCTTGTGACTGAAGGTCACCGGTCCCGTTTCTTTTACTTTAATAGTTACATTCGCAACCTTGTGACATTGGATGCAATCATTGAGATCGAAGGCCCGTTTGCCGTTGTGGCAGGCGCCGCAGGACTTGCCTTTTCCCATATCTGCCATGGTGTAACGGGTCTTGCCTCTGAGGTTGAAAATGGCATTATGGCAGGTCTTGCAGTTATTTTTAATGCCTTCTTGTCTGAAGTGCTGGTTGTGGCTAAATATCACCTTGCCGAAATTGGCTGTCTTAAAGGTGACATCTTTGATGTCAATTGCATGACCGAAGGAGCCGGTTAAAATCGTCAAGATCAGGATGAAAAACGCGTACCGCTGCTTCATGATTGCCTCCAGAAAACAATAACAACAATATCCGATCTGCGACGCTGTCCGGCATTGACTATTTCGTGTGCTTTTTCGGGAACATCGAAACAGGCGTGAGCAGCAAACTGGCCCCGCATCGCGCATGATCGTTGTATTATAAGAAAATGCAGGCAAATAGTCAATTCTTATTGTGCTATTATTCTCAATTATTGAATCCGTCAGCGAGCGCATTCCCCGTGGCTTGCCGCGGGGTAAGCGGGTGAAAACGAAATGGTTTGTTCCTTTTCAGGATCGAACATTCTCCTAAGCCTGCTGCGGAGATCTTCAATTGACTTGGAAGATTGATTGAGGTAATTTAAAATCATTGGCAAAAAATCAACGATATAGGTCGTTCATTTTCTCCTTACCGACAGGAATGTGAGGTTTTCGAGGATAAAAGAATGGTGTCAGGCAAACAAGAAAGCAACGCCGGGGTATCCAACATTCTGGTCGTTGACGACGAGGCTGTCATCAGGGAAGGCATGAGGCGCATCCTCGAGAGTGAGGGCTTTCGGGTGGAGACCTCGGCTAGCGGAAGGGCGGCTGTTGAAAAGATACAGGAGCGAGAATTCGACGTTGTTATCACTGATCTAAAGATGCCTGGGATGGACGGCATTGAGGTGCTCAAAGCAATCAAAATATTACAGCCCGATGTGCCTGTCATCATCATCACTGGTTATGCCACCGTTGACACGGCGGTGGAGGCGATGAAAAACGGGGCATTTGACTATATTGCCAAACCCTTCACCTCTGAACAGATCACCGAAAAGGTGCAGAAATCGATTGCTGAACGGGCGATGTTATTGGAAAGCGCCAGTCTGAAAAAGGAGATCGGAAAGTATCACGGGTTTGAGAATTTCATCGGCGAGAGCCTGGGGATGCAAAAGGTATATCGCCGGATAATGCAGGTGGCCCCTACCGACAGCACCGTTCTTATCACCGGAGAAAGCGGAACCGGTAAGGAACTGGTGGCCCGAGCCATACATAAAAACAGCCCAAGGCGTGACCATCCCTTTGTTGCGGTAGACTGTACTTCGCTTGCAGAAAACCTACTGGAAAGCGAACTTTTCGGCCATGTCAAGGGCTCCTTTACCGGAGCAATCCAGAGCAAGACAGGGCTTTTCAAGGTGGCCGACGGGGGAACTCTTTTTCTGGACGAGATTTCCAATATCAGCCTTGCCACCCAGGCAAAACTTCTCCGGGTTTTACAGGAGCGGGTCATCACCCCGATAGGGGACACCCGACCTGTGCCCATAGATATCCGGCTGTTGGCGGCAACCAACAGGAACCTTGGCGTGATAGTTGCCGAGGGGTCTTTCCGCGACGACCTATTTTTCCGTCTCAATGTCATTCCCGTCCCTCTCCCCCCGCTCAGAGAACGAAGGGAGGATATTAAACTTTTAACCGCTCATTTTTTAAGAAAATTTTCCGAAGAGATTGGGAAGGACGTTCGCGGGCTGGCGCCTGACGCCATAGTCTTTTTAATGGAATATAATTTCCCCGGAAATGTGAGAGAACTTGAAAACATCGTAGAAAGAGCCGTGGTGCTTTGTGAGGGAAGCATCATCAACATAGCGGATCTGGAGCTCAAAACAGAGGGGAATGGGGTATATACGGAGCAGGGTTTTGTTCCCCAAAGCCTGGAAGAACTCAAGGAAACAAAAAGACAGATACGGGAGCGGGCCATAGAGCATATTGAAAAGGCGTTCGTGATAAACGCGCTTAAAAGGAGCAACTGGAACATTACCCAGGCGGCTGAAGAAACGGGGATGCTGAGGCCGAATTTTCATGCCCTCCTGAAAAAGTTAGGAATATCCGTTAGAGATGAGCAAAAGAACCAGTGAAGTTTCCCGTCGCCAATCGCGCGGGGCTTCGCTAGAAGTAACGGTGTCGCTTTTCCTTCCCGGGCAAACGGTTCGCGTTTGGTTCACATTCCTTTCTTCCTCGTGGCCAAGTGGTCTTCCCCCCGGCGCCGTCATTGCTGTCTATCCTGTCACATAGGTGGCCGATTCTTTTATCGGTTCCGTGACGTGCACGGGTTCATCGGCTGTCTTCCATGTATAGAGGATCGGTAGACGGTAGAGGATGAAACGGTAGACCATTATATAGATGGCGAAGATGGTGACGGTGATCATTACCTCACGCCAGTGGGGGATAAACCATTCACCCAGTTTCCAGTTAAAGGTGATCAGGGCGGTATTGAACCGGTTGAGCACCAGGCCGAAGATGGTGAGAAGCGCGCTGAAGCGGACCAGCCCGATCTTGTTGTTCCTAATGGCGAAAGAGATGAGTACAAGCGGCAGGATGACGCCGACGCCGATTTCAAACAGGTACCACAGCCCCCAACCGCTGGCCAGGTATTCCCACTTGTTGTCATGGGCCACGCCGATCAGTTTGATCGTGAGATAGGTGGCCAACCCCATGCAGGCGCCCCTGGCGAGGGTGATCGAGAGCTTGTCTACATTCTTCATGAAGTTGTCGTCACAGCGCCATGCCATCGTCTTTTTGACGATGCTGCCGACCACGATCACCATGCAAAGCCCGGCCGGCATGGATGAAACGAAGAAGTGGAGCCACTGAAACGAGGCCGAGTACCATAGAGGGTGAACCTTGCCGGGGGCATAAGTGAAGAGAGCTCCCAACGCCCCTTGGTGGAGGGTGGAGAGGATGATTCCCGCCACGGTGAGACCGAGGGTGATCTTACGCACCGCCTGTTTGCCCATTGGGAAACCGATCCATTCAAAAAAGGACACCGACACCTCCGCGATCTGTACGGAAAGATAGGTAGCCACATGCCAGGCGACCAGAAACAGGACCGCGGCGGGACCGAACGCGATCAGCATCGGATAGGGGAGTCGCCAGGGCTGGCCCAGGTCGACCAACAGGTAACAGACGGCGAAAAAATAGCCCAGCAGGCCGTTCAACAGGGCGAGACGTTCGATCGGTTTGAGATCGTGACGTCCGAAGAGTTCCACGGCTGTGCCGAGTTGAAAACCAGACGAAGAGAGAGGAACCAAGGTGAACAGGCCAAATCCTAAGAAAAGCCCCCACGGGTAGTCGTAAGAGCTGTCAGTGACCCAGGAGAGGCCGAATAGAAATCGGCCAGCGATAATAGGGAGCCCTATGGCAAAGATGATGGCCAGAAGCCAGTTGAAGGGATTGCGCAGGGCTTGGGCAACATACTGTTGTGGGGTCAGACCGAGCAGCAACTTTTCTTGCACGCTCCATTTGGTCTTTCCCGGATCCTTGTAAGGGGAGTCGACGATTGTTACCTCTTGCGCTTTTAATTTGTTCATGGTTTGGCATCCTCTCGATAAGAATGGGAATCTCCTTGCTTGGAAGGGTCATTATTATTGCGGGTCGACAGCAGATGAAAGCCGGTAAAAAGTGCCGGCCAGATGGCAAGCACCATGGGTATGAGGCCGAGAAACTCCTTGACATTGGAGATGATCGGTTCGTTCCCCAGGGTCGTATCGAAGCCGACCTTGTCGAACGGCACGCCGGAGAGATATATCCAACCGGTCCCCCCCACCTCCTTTTCGCCGTAAATGTGATCGATATATTTGTCCGGCATTTCCCGGATCCTCTCGTGACCGATCTTGATCAGGTCGTTCAGATGGCCGAACGTAAGGGTTTCCTGCGGGCAGATCTCCACGCAGGCGGGGGACTTGCCGTTTTTCAGGCGGGTGTCGTAGCAGAATACGCATTTCTTGACCAGAGGATTGAAGGCGCTGGAATAACTGTAGCCCGGGATGTTGAAAGGACAGGCCACCATGCAGGCACGGCACCCGATGCAGACCTTGGGATTGTAGATCACCGCCCCCTCTTGGGTTTTGGTGTAGGCATTGACAAGACAGGAAGAGAGGCAGCCCGGCTCGTTGCAATGATTGCACTGGATCTTGCGATAGACAGGGCCGCCCGCTTTTGTAGTCTCGTAGCGGTTGATGACGGTGTAGGCCTTTTCAGTGGGGCGACGTTTTCTGTCGAATACCGATAGATCGTCAAATGGCGCCGACGGGGCGGGAAGCTGTTGTTCCTTGTTGCATGCAGCCTCGCAGCTGCGGCAGCCGACGCAGCGGGTCAGGTCCACCAGAACCCCCATTCTTTCGGGATACCCTTCAAAAGAGGCGCCCCCCCAGGCGTTTCTTGTGATGCCAAACGTAGTCGAAGCTCCACATATCATCCAAGCCTTTAGGAAATCTCTCCGTTTCATGTTTAACTCTCCTTAAACGTCGAACTGGAATTTACAGGAATGCGTGCCCCGGTCATGTTTCATCAACGGCCGCGGCTTTTCCCGTTCTTTGGGGTTTTGGGTGCGTACTCACCGGCATGATAAAATGCATCGCCCGATTTTTTCCGCGGGTGACAATCCTGGCACCCGGTCGGCCCGCCATCCCTGGCGTGGCATCCCCCGCAACTCTGATGATAGGCGCCCTTGAGCCCCGGCATGTCTTTGTGGTAGCTTTTTACGTTGCTTTTGTTTTTCTTTATGGTTTCGGCAGAGAAAGGCTGGGCGGAGTGGCAGGCCGTGCAGGCCACAACAGCGGTCGCGGCGCTGTTTTTATGACATCTAATACAATTGGCGTCTTCCGTCGGTGTCCCGGTCGTATGGTGATGGCACACCGAGCAATCTTTGCTGAGCCCGATATGCTTGGCATGGTCGAAGCTCACTTTCTCGTAAAATTGTACCAGAGAATCCAGGTCTATGGAATCCGGCATGTTTTGGGCGCGACTGTCGGCCGGGGCTATGGTCAGCGCGATCACTAAGACACCTCTGATAAGCCAGTTTCTGACAACGTGCATGGTGGAGTTCCCCTTGATTAGAGATGGTATTTTTCATCACGGTACTAGCCCGACATTTATCACGACTTTCCGGTTTTTACCACTGTGGAAAATCAGCCCCGATTCTAGTGCGTGGAGCGCTCTTCCGGTGTATCTACCGTTGTGTTGATGTATTTGTAGAAAGCGGGGAACCCTACGAAGAAACCTATGCAGATAAGGTATTCCACCCCTTTGATGTACTGGTAGAAATCAACCATGGTATAGACCGTTTTAAATTCGCCTACGGACTGTAGTATATCTAACATGTTGAGCCTCCTGTTCTTGTGGGCAGGCAGTCGATTGCGGAACCGACAGCTGCCACCTCTTTTATTTGTTTGCTTCAACCTCGATCGGTTTTTCTTTGCTCCCTTTGACAAAGCCCTTGATCACTCCCATCAGAACAAGAATTGCAGGGATCAACTGGGCGACGACGACCAGAGCGCAGAAGCCGATGAAAATGAGCACCAGGATGCCGCTGCTGTACACCTTGGTGGTTTCGGCCGCATAGGCGTTGGTGATCGTTGCCAACCATACTGCCAGCGTGTTGATTAACAAATATTGCTTTCTCATGACGTCCTCCTTGTTTGTTGGCTGGGCCTTGGGGCGGTCCGGCAATGTGTTGCACCTCTTTCCGGCGCCATCGCTCAATCAGCCCGGCTGTTCACTGAACCTCTGGAATGCGCACTGCACTGCTTGGCGAATTTCTTCCCGGTCTTCCCGGCTTACCGGCTTAAGCGCATGATAAAAAATCCCTTCACTGCGCAGCTTGCGGATCAACGGCAGGGAGGTATCGTTGGACACCAGGATGATGGACAGTTTTCGGTTGCACTTCTTCAACAGAGGCACCAGCTCTGCAGAGGTGAATTCACCCACTTCCGTTCCTAAAAGCAACACCCGCGCGGTTTTATTTAAAACATTGTCGATAGCTCTGGCGGCTGAGTTGGTCACCATAACGTCGTAACCCGCATCGATAAGGAGATCTGCCATTTGCTTACGAGTCTCAATATCTTTGGCTGCAATGACAAGACCTAACATGATTTTCCCCTCCCCTTTTTCGGATTCAGCTTGTCATCCGTTTATTCAGACCGTTTCCTTCTTTTCGTCTATCACGGGCATGGGATTTTTCACGGCTTTGCCGAACAGGCCTTTCATCATAGAGCAAAAGAGCACCAAACTGGGGATCAACTGGCACACGACAATCAGGGCGCCAAACCCGAAGAAAAGGAGCAGCAGCAGGCTGGGTCCCATTGTTTCTTGTCCACTGGAAGCCAACGCCGGCACCGTTTTGACCATCATCACCATGACGAGGGCTATTATGAATTTCATGGCTTCCTCCTTTCCTTATCCTATTCCTTACGTCGAATCCTCTTACCCATTGCCGTCTTTTCAACTTTCGTTTTTGCAATGGTCATGCCATGAAGGGGATTTCCGGCTTATTGGCGTATCATATTGTTTTCAAAAATGTTTTTTTAGAAGAACATTCGTGGGCAAGATTTTTTCGCCGGCAATGTATGATAATTTTATACAGGTTGAGTTTGACAGGGGATCGGAATCGGAAACGCAGAGAGCCAAGTTGCCATAACCATGGGAGATGTCGAAGAACGCCGCTTTGTATAAAATTATATACGCCAAGGGGGAAACGTTTGAGGACAGCATCACGCAACCCATTGCGGGGAACCTGTATTTTTCAAATACGGTCGAGGCTGGCAGAACCCCTAATTCGCAGGGCTGCTGGCGGCCGGGGTCTCCCTGCCTTGCGGGTGAAGAGGAAGTTTGATGGTGAAAGTCGTTCCCTCGCTCAGTTTGCTCTGCACTTCGATCTTGCCGCCATGCCTTTCGATGATCCCATAGGAAACGGAAAGACCTAATCCTGTGCCCTTATCGCTTTTCGTGGTGAAAAAAGGATCAAATATCTTCTGAAGGTCATCATCGGCGATACCTGTCCCGGTATCGGTTATTTTAAGGCAAACGTATTCTTCATTTTCCGTATATGTTTTGATGCAGATGCTTCCGCCGCCGGGCATGGACTGGCTGGCGTTGAGCAACATGTTGATAAAAACCTGTTGCATCTGGTTTTCATCAATCGGAATAAGCGGCAAATCCGTCTGATAGTCCTTGACGATATCGATATTGTGAAAGCTTGATTGGCGACCGATAAGATCGAGGGTGCCCTCCATGACTTTGTTAAGGGATGCCGGTTTCTTCTGCGGTATCGATTCGCGGGAAAACTCAAGCAACCCCTTTACTATCTTCGCACATCTATTGGCTTCGTTAATGATGACATCCATGTCGCTTTTAAGAGACGGGTCCAGCTGAGGACTTCGGCTGGTCAAGGTGGCGAACATCAGGATGCCCGTGAGGGGATTATTGATCTCATGGGTAATGCCGGCCACCAGTCTTCCGAGGGAAACCAATTTTTCCGAACGGATCAACTGGTTCTGCATCTGCTTAATTTCGCGCGTTCTTTCTGTAACCTTTGCCTCGAGATTTTTCCCCCATTCTTCCAGCTCTACCCTGGCGCTTTTGAGACTGGCCGTCATCTGATTGAAGGCGTCGGAAAGTTCACCAATTTCATCGTGCGACACATTTTGCACACGGGCATCGAGATCTCCCCGGGCTATTTTTTTGGTTTGCGTCAAAAGGTTCTTTACGGGACGATTTACCAGGCGATGGGTGAAAAAGGTGATGGACATAGAAATGAACAACAACAGAAGCATCATCAGAAAAATGATTTTGTTACGGTAATAGCCTATCAGCGTATGCATGTTTTCCAGGGAAACGGTGATATCCAGGACGCCTAAGATTTTCTGCTGGGGCGGGTGGAAGTGGCATGATGACAGATAACAGCTTTTTTCATTGTAGATGGCCTTGGCCATGCCTACCACCTGCTTCCCCTGCTTATCGAAAAAAACCCGGCTCCTGTTCATCGTGGAGGCGTGCACTTTCGTTTCACCACTGGTGTGACACATGTTGCAACCGGCCGCTGTTTTGTCGAGAGTGCCGCCGATTTCATCTTTTTCGGTCGAGAAGGTTATATTGCCGCTTTTATTGATCATCCTGATATGATCGACCCCCTGCAGCGTGCCTACTTCCTCGATCATTTCATAGGCCCTTTTCCGGTTATCCTCCAACATTTCATAATGGGTGGTCTTGATGATGGTTTCGCTTAATTTGTCGGCATCGGAGATGGCTGCATCCAGAAGTATGGTTTTAAGGGCGGCGATATTGATGTAAGCAAAAAACACCATGAAGACAAGCAGGATGAGACTGGTGCCGATGGTCAATTTGGAAATCAGGCTGATACGCAAGTGTCTTGCTCCCCGAGAAGGACGTGAGCTCCGTTATTTGGGTCTTTAACGCATGAGCGCTATGGAGGTTGTTCATCTTAATTTACGCAAGAATGATAGTCAAGACGGATGTTCGATATCATATTGGACGAATTGCCTCAAATTAAGGTTACCCAAGGAGGCGATGAATCAGGAAAGCAACTATTTCTTGACAGTTTCCCCGCGAATCCTATATGCTCCGCCGCGAACTGGAAGGGGAGTTCGTTACCACGCTATTTCATTAAAAAGATGGGGATGTAGCTCAGCTGGGAGAGCGCGGCGTTCGCAACGCCGAGGCCAGGGGTTCGATCCCCCTCATCTCCACCAAAAAGAAGAAACCATCAGGTTTCTACTGCTTCATCAGATTTCAGCTCCGGAGATTGTACACAAAGTGGTGCACCCGGAGCTGAAATTACGGCAAAGCGCTCAACTCCGATTTTGTAGCTTTTTTGCAAAGGGATTTATTTTTGACAGAGGCTGAATTCTTCGAGGAACTCCTTCAACTCCGCTTTTCCCAGGATTCCCATCCACGCGAACTTCACGCCCCGGCGCCGGAGGGGTGCCGATGTTTGCGTAGATCCGGGGGCCGGGATATCTGAAACAGTCTCGAATTTCACTCTTCCCGCGTTCGGCGTTTCGGCGAACATTTTGAGGAAGCCGGCTGCCTCGAGCTCTGTCGGGGACCCCTGATAAATGAAGGCAGCGCCGCCCAGGCTGATGTCGACAAGCTGGACCTTCCGTTCCCCTCCCCCATCTGTGGCGGGCGACACGATGACAAAGGTGCCGCTCCGGACGGCGAACCGCTGGTGCTGCCGATGCTTGAATAACCTCCGCCAGATATTAAAGATATTGGCCATGCCCCTGTCTCCTCACTATACCAAGCGAAGCTATGGCAGAAAATCAACACATCATTGATCCTCTTCCGGCGCCTGGGGTAAGGGTGTTATATGGAATTAACTTCTTTAAATATTTACGATCTGGTAAAAAGAAAGAAGCCCGTCTTGAATGCAGAGCAACGGAGCGATAGCACAGCCGCAAAAAACCCCGGGCCAGCCAGTGGAGAACAGAGTGATTACGCTTTCATTTAAACTGAAGAATTCCGAGAAGTCAAGATAAATATGGATCCCGCGGTTCGACATGGTTACGCAACACACTGCAAAGGTTCCTGCCTGAGTAAGGGCCGCGGGGTGTGAGTTTTCAGTCCTTGAAGAGCTTCGTGAACCGCCGGGGTTTCCGTTTCTTCCAGTTCCCCCGGTGCCAGGCGTAGCTCGCCAGAAGCGGGAGTACGGAGGTGGCCTCCGCATAGACCATCTGCTCGCAGCTGCTGTCCACCTTCCCCCAGGAATTGGCCTCCTTCAACGTGGAGCTGGAGCAGGCGCCGTCGCGGACGTCGGCCACCGTGATCTGGACTGCGTACTTGTGCATCGGAACTTTTTTCCCGAGGATCTCGGCGCAGACGACCGTGTCCTGGGCGAAGTTCTTCGGCGCGCCGCCGCCGATCATCAGGAGGCCTGTCATCCCCGCCTTGATCTTGACCTGGGTCAGTTCCCGGAAGTCCTTCACCGAGTCGATGGAGACGTGCGCCTGCGGGTGCTTCTCCTGGTGGAGGACGAGACCGAAGCCGGCGCTGCTGTCCGAGAAGGCGGGGCAGAAGATCGGCACATCGCGCTCGAAAGCCGCCTGGACGAGGGAATCCTTCTTCACTGCGTGTCCGGTCAGGTAGCGTCCCATCTCCCGGATGAACTCCCGCGAGGAATAGAGGCGGGGGGGGAGTCCGTCGGCGATGGCTTGGATTGTCCGGTCGCAGACCTGGAGGTCCTCCTCATCGATGTAGGTATCGTAGATCCGGTCGATGTAAAGGCGCCGAAGCTCCCGGTCGTCGACGAACGGCGTTCCCTGATAATGGCGGAAGCCCAGGGCCTCGAAGAAATCCATGTCCACCACCGTTGCCCCCGTAGCGACGATGGCATCCACCATGTTGTTCTTCACCATCTCCACGTAGATCTGCATGCAGCCCGCGGCGCTGGTGCTGCCCGCGATAGTCAGGATGATGCCGCACTTCTTTTCGGAGAGCATCCGGTCGTAGATTCCGGCGGCCGTCGCCAGGTCCCGGGCGGTGAAAGACATTCCTTTCATTGCCTCGATAATGGGCGTGGCGTCGAACGAAGTGATGTCGATGTGCCGGACCGGAATCTGCAAATAGTCTTTCTTTTTCATGGCCTCCCCTGTGTGATCTTTATTGGGCCTGCCGGAGATAAATAGGGGAGCTGTCCCCCTTTTCGGTTCCAGCGGGCGGCATTATAAGAGGAGGGGCGGGCAAAAGTCAATGAAACTCTATTCTCCGGCAGCGAGACCTTTGCCCGATCCTCCCCCAAATTCGGCCTTGTCATGGCGGCCGATATCTGATACTTCCCCGCCATGGACAGGGGAAACATGAGGGATATTCTGACCGTTTCAAAGCTCAACGAACGGATCAAGTCGCTCCTGGAGGAGGGTTTCGCCGTCGTCTGGGTGGAGGGCGAGGTGTCCAACCTGCGACGGCCGGCCTCAGGTCATATCTACTTCACCCTCAAGGATGCCAAAAGCCAGATCCGGGCGGTGATCTTCCGAAACCCCTTTGCACGTTCCTGGGGCCGGACCTCCGGTTTCGAGGTCGAAGAGGGGATGAGCGTCGTCTGCCGGGCGCGCCTCACCGTCTATCCTCCCCGCGGCGAATACCAGCTCGTCGTCGATGCGGTGGAGCCGAGGGGGTTGGGCGTCCTCCAGAAGGCCTTCGAACAGCTCAAGGTCCGTCTCGAGGCGGAGGGGCTCTTCGCTGCGGTCCGCAAGAAACCCCTCCCTTTCCTGCCGGCAAGGATCGGCGTCGTCACCTCGCCGACCGGCGCCGTCATCCGGGACATCCTGACCGTCACCCGCCGCCGCTTTCCCTCGGTGGACGTCCTGATCGCCGCGGTCCGCGTCCAGGGGACGGAGGCCCCGGCGGAGATCATCCGGGCCCTGGGCGATCTTCAGATCGCCCAGGGCGTCGAGGTGATCATCCTGGCCCGGGGCGGCGGCTCGCTGGAGGACCTCGCCCCGTTCAACGACGAAGGGGTGGCCCGGGCGATCGCCCGTTCCCGGATCCCCGTCATCTCGGCTGTCGGTCATGAGACGGATTTCACCATCGCCGATTTCACTGCGGACCTCCGCGCCGCTACCCCCTCCGCGGCGGCCGAGCTCGCCGTGCCCCTACGGGCGGAGCTCATGGAATCCATCGAAACGCTCCGCCTCCGGCTGATCCGTTGCCGGCGGCGGGAAACCGAACGCCTCCGGGAACGCCTCGCGGGACTCTCGGGAAGGCTGCGAGACCCGAAGCGCCGCCTCGCCGACATGCGCATTGCCCTGGATGAAAACGTCGAGCGGATGAGGATCTCCCTCGGCCACCTGCGGGCGGTCCGCCGTCAGGAATGGCTCAACCTTGCCGCCCGTCTGGAGCGCCTAAACCCCCGCTTGCGGATCATCGCAGGGCACACATTGCTGGGCGCTCTCGGGAAGGCGCTGAGTGCGGTCCGGGAAAAACAGGCCGAACAGCGGAAGAGTCGCGTGGGCTCCGCTATTGCCCTTCTCGATTCCCTGAGCCCCCTTGCCGTCCTCAGACGGGGCTACACCATCACGCGGCGTCTTCCGGACGGTCTCACCCTCCGGCGCGCCGAGGATGTCGTTGCCGGACAGGAGGTAGCAATCCTCCTTGCCGCGGGCAGTCTGCATGCAAAAATCACAAAAATCTTCAAGGAGCAGTCCGATGGCCAAGGAAAAATTTGAAGAAGCGCTGGAAAAACTCGAAGAAATCGTCCGCAGAATGGAAGCGGGAGATATGACCCTGGAGGAATCCCTCAAGGCCTTCGAGGAAGGGATCAAGCTCTCCCGCCTGTGCACAAAAAAACTCGACGAGGCCGACCGGCGCGTTGATCTCCTCCTCCGACAGGAGGACGAGTTCACCACCCGGCCGTTTGCGGAGGAGGAACGTGAAACCCAATGACGGCTTTTCGCTGAAGGAATACCTTGTCGAGCGGAAGGCGCTGATCGATCGGGCTCTCGCCGGTTATCTCCCCGGCGAGGGGAACGGGCAGCCGGTGATCTTCCAGGCTGTCCGCTACAGCCTCTTTGCGGGAGGGAAAAGGCTCCGGCCGATCCTCTGTCTGGCCGCCGCGGAGGCGGTCGGGAGGGAGGCCGGTGCGCTTCTGCCGGTCGCCTGCGCCCTGGAGCTCATCCATACCTACTCGCTCATCCACGACGATCTGCCCGCGATGGACAACGACGATTACCGCCGGGGAAGGCTGACCTCGCACAAGGTCTTCGGCGAGGGCATCGCCATCCTGGCCGGCGACGCCCTCCTGACTGAGGCCTTCCGCCTCCTCACCCGCCGGGAGCTGATGCCCGGCATCTCGCCGGAGTTGCTCTTGCATGTTACGGGCGAGATCGCGGAAGCGGCGGGATATTTCGGCATGATCGGGGGCCAGGTCTTGGACGTCCGTTCCGAAGGGGAACCTGTCGACCTGGAAACCCTCCACCTGATCCACCGGCTGAAGACGGGGGCGCTGATCCGCGTCTCTCTCCGGGCGGGGGCGATCCTGGCCGGCGCTGCGGGGACGGAACTCGCTTCTCTGTCCGACTACGGTTGTCAGATCGGCCTTGCCTTCCAGATCGCCGACGACATCCTGAACGTGGAGGGGGACCGGGCGCTTTTAGGGAAAGGAACGGGGAGCGATGCGGCCCGGGGAAAGGTCACCTTTCCCGCCCTTTTGGGGATCGAGGCGTCGCGCGCCCGGGCCGAGGCGCTCATCATCGAGGCGCTTGCCGCGCTGGCCTCCTTCGACGACCGGGCGGCGCCTCTCCGCGCTATCGCCCGGTACATCCTGGTGCGAAATTCCTGAAAGGGATGCAAAAGCTGTCGGAGGGTCTGGAGCGCCCCCCGCCGGCCGTTAAAATCGTGTTGAATTGCACGTAGAATCAGCGTATAGGGCGGGGGAATTCCCGTGAATGGAAAAAGAAGAGCGACAACGATGTCTGAAAAAGAGAGTATACTGGCGAAGGTCCATTTTCCCGAGGACATCAGGCGTCTCGGCCTGGCGGAGCTCAATGACCTCGCCCGGGAGATTCGGGAGATGATGATCTTAACCGTCTCCCGGCGAGGCGGCCACCTGGCCTCCTCCCTGGGAACGGTGGAGCTGACGCTTGCCATCCACTACGTCTTCGATACGCCGCGGGACCGGCTCGTCTGGGACGTGGGGCACCAGGCCTACGCCCACAAGATCATCACCGGCCGGAAAGAATGCTTCGACACCCTCCGGCAGAAGGGCGGGATCAGCGGCTTCCCGAAGCGGGCGGAGAGCCTCTACGATGTCTTCGATGTGGGACACAGCGGGACTTCCATCTCCGCGGCGGCGGGAATGGCGGAAGCGCGCTGCCTCAAGGGGGATGATTTCCGGATCATCGTCGTCATCGGCGATGGTGCGATTTCCACCGGGATGGCGTTCGAGGGGCTCAACTGGACCGGAGACCGCCGCAAGAAGATGGTCATCATCCTCAACGACAACGAGATGTCCATTTCCCCCAATGTCGGCGCTCTTTCCTCCTATCTGAACCGGATCATGACCGGCCAGACGGTGACCCGCATCAGGACGGAGGTCAAGACCTTCCTGAAATCGGTGCCCGGCATCGGCGAACAGATGCTGAAGTTCTCCCGCCAGGTGGAGGAGTCCCTGAAGACCTTCTTCGTACCGGGCGCCATCTTCGAGGAGCTGGGCTTTACCTACGTGGGACCCCTGGAGGGGCACCGCCTCGACCACCTCATCAAAAACCTGGAAAATGTGAGAAAGCTTGAGGGGCCCGTCCTCGTCCACGTCGTGACGCAGAAGGGAAAGGGTTACAGATTTGCCGAAGGTGATCCCTCCCGGTTTCACGGAATCCCCCCGTTCGACATCGACACGGGGGAATCCGTCGCCGCCGGTCGGTCGCCTGCCCCCTCATACACCGATGTTTTCGGCCGGACGATCGTGGCGCTGGCTCACGAAGATCCGCGGATCGTCGCGATCACGGCGGCGATGTCCGAGGGGACCGGACTCGACCGATTCGCACTGGAGTTCCCCACGCGGTTCTATGATGTGGGGATGGCCGAACAGCACGGGGTCACCTTTGCTGCAGGGCTCGCCACCCAGGGGTTCGTCCCGGTCGTGGCGATCTATTCGACCTTCATGCAGCGCGCCTATGACCAGATCATCCACGATGTCTGTCTGCAGAAACTGCCCGTGGTCCTGGCGATGGACCGCGGAGGCTTCGTGGGGGCGGACGGTCCCACCCACCACGGCCTCTTCGACTTCGCCTTTCTCCGTACCGTCCCCGACATCATCGTCATGGCGCCGAAGGACGAAAACGAGCTCCAGCACATGCTGAAGACCGCCGTGACCTGCGGCTGTCCCGTCTCCCTGCGCTATCCCCGGGGGGCGGGGGCCGGTGTGCCGCTGGACGAGCATCCCCGATTCCTCCCCGTCGGGAAGGGCGAGATCCTGCTCGATCCGCCGGACGCTGCGCTTGCCGTCGTCGCCATCGGCGCCTGCGTGCATCCGGCGCTGGCCGCCGCCGAACTCCTGAAAGCCGAGGGGATCCTCATCCGGGTCATCAACGCCCGCTTCGTGAAGCCGCTCGACGGAAAGCTCCTCTGCGGCACGGCTGAGAAGCTGAGAAGGGTCATTACCGTCGAGGAGAACACCCTGATGGGGGGGTTTGGCAGCGCCGTTCTCGAACTCTTCGCCGATGCGGGGATTTCCGGCGTTGCTGTCCGGCGGCTCGGCATCCCGGATGAGTTTGCCCAGCATGCGACGCAGAAGGAGCTCCGGCGGCTCTACGGGATCGATGCCGAGGGGATCGCCGCGGCGGCGAGGGAGATGGTTGGGGGGTAGATGGTAAATACGAGAACACCGAAAATCCGGTTGGATTGCTTGCTCGTCGAGAGGGGACTGGCCGGGAGTCGGCAGCCGGCGCAGGCGCTGATTCTCACGGGGACGGTTCTCGTCGGCGACCGGCCGGCGGACAAGGCGGGGATGCTCGTCCCTGCCGATGCGGAGATCCGGATCAAGGGCGAGGATAATCCCTATGTGAGCCGGGGGGGTCTCAAGCTCCGGGGGGCTCTCGACGCCTTCGGTCTCTCTGTGCAGGGACTCATAGCGCTGGACGTGGGGGCCTCCACCGGCGGCTTCACCGACTGCCTTCTCCAGGCGGGGGCGGCGAAGGTTT
>Ga0154454_1010_pt2 | contig 36349 bp, 42 predicted proteins | sample RifGroC2_FD_105647 | JGI IMG/M metagenome (GOLD analysis project Ga0154454, IMG submission 105647) | Syntrophobacterales bacterium GWC2_56_13 | reverse complement strand
CGGCTCAGCCATATTTTCAAATCGGCGATTGAAAATATGCTCTACACCGTCAGAATCGCCGCGTGACTTTTTACGAGGTCGTCAATTTTATTGAACGTAACAAAAAAGAAGGGAAAAGCTTTTTATACCATAAGCACATGAAAACTTCGGAACTGCACTGACTGCCTGAAGATTGTTGCATCGGTCTTTCCGGTGCTTAGGCGAAGCCGGATCTGTTTCTGGCCTTGGGCATCTCCGAGGAGATGTCATCGTGAGCCCCATAGGGGTGTATCGAGATAGGGGGGAAGGCGGAGAGACTGAAATCAGCCGGCGGCCGCAGGCGCTTGGAACAGGCGGAATAATAACGACGAAGATAAATGTTGACGAATTTGACTATTTATATTATCAAATAAACTATCATGGAAGGATTGTTTGCCCCTGCATTCCGACGGTTTGTTAAAAAGCAGTCCCTGCCTTTGCAACTGGCCATTCAGGATCAAGTGGACAGGATCATTGCCGATCCAGACATTGGAGAAGGTAAAAAAGGCGATCTGGCCGGTTTCCGGGTGCATAAATTTAAGTTCCACAGGCAGGAATACCTGATCTCTTATGAAACGAAGGATGAAAATCTGCTTTTTGTCATGATTGGGACACATGAAAACTTTTACCGGGATCTGAAGAAATATCAAAAGGAGTTTCAGCCATGAATACGGCAGAGAAAATTTATAAAGACATTATTACCTTGCCGATGGCAGAACGGGAAAGGCTTTTTTCGCTCATCGCCCGTAAAGGTTTTGACAAGGATAATTACACATACGACGAGGTCTTCGGATATCTCCCTTCGACTCTGACTATCAAGGAAAGTTCGGAATACCTTGAGGTTGCGGAAGTAACCGTGCGAAGATGGGCCAAAGAAGGGAAGTTGCCTTTTCGTAAGGTCGGCAAAAACTATGTCTTTGGTGTGGATGATCTGAGGAAATTGAAACGGAAGCAACCTTCCAAGCCATGAAGAGGGTCCGGCCCGTCGTCGCACAATGGCGCCATCAACCGTGGCTCCATGCGCGGCCAACGAAGTGAACTCCAGGCAACGGGCCACGCAGCAGCCGTCCTCTTCAGACTGCGCCGTCCGTGGCGGCGGGTTGCTCGATTGAAATGGCAGCCTTGCGCCGATTAAGAAGCCATTTGCTCAGCCCGCAGACGAAGAGGACAAAGAACACCATCACCGCGTACTCAACCCACTTGGGCGGGTTCAGCAGGCCGTGAACCCACGGGTCGGTGATCATCATTTCGCCTCCGACCTTGCCGAGTATGGCCGCACCGGCCCAGAGTATGATCGGGTACCTGTCCATCAGCTTGGAAAGCATGTTGCTCATGAATACGACAAAGGGGATCGAGAGCATCAGGCCGAAAAGCAGCAGGAACAGATTGCCGTGGCTGGCGGCGCCGACGGCCAGCATGTTGTCGATGCCCATGCTCATGTCTGCCACGATGATGATCCATAGTGCCTGCCAGATGCTTCCGCACTCGTGGTCCCGGCACTCTTCCTTGGCGCCCTCGGTGAGCAGCTTGACTGCTATCCAGATGATCACCGCCCCCCCGACAAGTTTGATGAACTGCATGTTCAGCAGTTGGGCCACCAGAAAAGTGCAGATCACCCGGACGACGACGGCGCCGCCCGCCCCCAGGGCGATTCCCCACAGGCGCTGTCTTCCCGGCAGGTTCTTGACCGCCATGGCGATCACGACGGCGTTGTCGCCGGCCAGTACCAGGTCGATAAAGACGATGCTCATCACCGCGGCGAAGAATTCCCACGTGAACGCAATATGCCCCAACCAGCCCAAGTCGATCATAATCCCTCCTTCCGGCGCCGCAGGGTAAAAAAAACCTCCACCCGCGGCATAGTTGAATATGCTGTGAGTAAAGGTCTTGCGAGATCCCGACTCCAGTCGCGATGCCGCGTCCGGGTGGAATTCCCACCGTGCTGACGTAACGCGGCCCGGCAGAACCTCCGCCGGTTGCTACTCCCCCTTACAATTTGCGACAAACTGCAAAAAAGTCTGACAAGAACTTGTTTTTATTCGATGTAAGCATAAGGAAAGCGTCTTTGGATGTCAAGGAAATTTTATGAAAACAGGCAAGATAAAAACCGGGGAACTTTTTTAAGAAGCCGTCTACGTTGAGGAAAGCTTGAATTCTGAATCCATCCATTGCGTGAGCTTCGATTATTCGGGTAGAACATGGCTACGCTTGGACCACGTGAGGAACGAGATCCTGCAGGGTGCAGATGAGAGCTGCCGGGTGGTCGAAGGCGGGGTTGGAGGCGGGCGTCTGCGGCCGGCGGAGGACGATGAGAAGGCAGTTTGCCTGATGCGCCGCGGCGAGCTTGGCGTCGATGCCGCCGGCCCGGCCGCTTTCCTTGGTGACGATCACGGCGATTGCAAAGCGCCGGATGGCGGCGAGGTTTTCCTCCACCGAAAAGGGGCCGCGGCCGGCGATGATCCGCTCCTCCGGGATGCCCGACGCCCGGCAGGCCGCAAAGGACTCCGGGGCGTCGAGGACGCGGACGGCGAACGGGACGCCGGTCCGGCGGGCGGCCTCCGCGTAGGGGGCGAGGTTCCGGGAGCCCGTCGTCACGAGGACGGGGCGGCCTTCGGCGAAGGCCATTTCCGCAGCCTCGGCGTGGTCGGCGGCGAAACGGATGTTTTCCCCTTTCACGTCGGCCGTAGTTCGCCGGAAGACGAGGCAGGGAATCCCGAGGCGCTGCGCTGCATTGTGCGCTACCGCATGGGCGGAGACGGCGTAGGGGTGGGCGGCGTCCACAATCGCCCGGATGCCCTTTTCCTTCCCGAGCGCGGCCATTTCTTCTTCATCCAGGCGTCCCGCACGCCGGGCGATCCGGGGATGGTCGCCGATCGCGAGGGGGGCCGCCGTTGCCGTCGAAACAAGGACCTCGTATCCCGCATTGGCGAGGCCGGAGGCGAGGGGGGCCGTTTCGCTCGTGCCGCCGATCAGGAGAATCATACTTTGTACCCCCGCGGTGTGACGAACCAGCCGCCGGCCAGCAGGGAAGCCCGGTTCCCGATGATCACGACGCTCCGCATTGCGATCGGGAGTTCGAGGAAATGGTCCAGGTCGGAAAGAAGGATCTGTTCTTCCGGGGAGCCCACCGCTGTTCCCACGCCCACGGGGGTTGTCCCCGGCCGGTGGCGGCGGAAGATCGCCGCCGCCTCGTCCAACTGACGGGTGCGCTTCTGCGAGCGGGGGTTGTAGATCGCCGCGACCAGGTCGGCGGCCGCGACGGCCTCCAGACGCCCCCGGATCGTCTCCCAGGGGACGAGGAGGTCGCTCAGGCTGAGCGTCGCGAAGTCGCACATGAGCGGGGCCCCGAGGCGCGCCGCCAGGGCGTTCGCGGCGGAGACGCCCGGCACGATCTCGATGGGCACGGCCGATCCCCTCGCCCCGGCGAGCTCCAGGACGAGGCCGGCCATCCCGTAAACGCCCGGATCCCCCGAGGAGACGAGGGCGACGGTCTCCCCCGCCTCCGCCCGCTCCAGGGCCATCCGGCATCGCTCCACCTCGCGGGTCATCCCCGTGGCGATCCGCTCCTTCCCCTCCGTCAGATCCCCGATCAACTCCAGGTAGCGCGTGTAGCCCGCAACGACCGTGCTTTTCGCGATCGCCTCCTCGGCTCGGCGGGTCCGGTCTAACGCCCCGCCGGGGCCGATTCCGACGACGAAAAGCCTTCCCGGGCGAGGGCGATCGTGATTCCGTTGTACGTTTTCTTTCGACAAATAAACCGGGGCCTTCTTATTCATCGGTTGACCTCTCTCTTCTCAGAGATCACGAGTACATGATAAATCTTTTTTACGTCAAGAGAAATTTCATGATGCCTTGACATCACGCTGCATGATGCTACGATGACCCCATGAGAACGACACTGACCATAGACGACGATGTTCTGGATAAGGCGAAAGCTGTTGCGGCAAAACTCCGTGCGCCTTTTCGCCGCGTGGTGAATGAAGCGTTGCGTACCGGGTTGCAGACCGTTGAGGATGCCTCGCGAACCCGATCCTATCGCACCCGCCCTCACAAGATGGGGCTGAAAGCCGGGAGGAATCTGGACAACATCCAGGCGCTCCTATCGCAGATCGAGGGGGAGGATCACCGGTGATCCTCGTGGATGCCAACGTCCTCTTGTATGCCAAAGACCAACAAAGTCCTCACCATGTGATGGCACGTGAATGGTGGGATGCGCAGTTGTCCGGCGCCTCGCCGGTGTGCCTTTGCTGGACCGTCCTTGGTGCGTTCATCCGCATCGGCGCGAATCCGCGCGTCTTTGAGCACCCCCTGTCTCTCGATCAGGCGCTCTCACGTGTGCAAAGCTGGTTGGATCAACCTTGCACGCGCATCGTTTATCCGACCGACCGGCACTGGATCGTCTTTCAAAAGATGCTGGTCGAGGGCTAGGCAGTGGCGAACCTTGTGACCGATGCGCACCTGGCCGCCCTGGCCAGTGAACACGGCTGTGAGTTGATCTCCACCGATACCGATTTCTCGCGATTTCCAGGGGTCAAATGGAGAAACCCATTGCAATGAATCGGGTCCTCCCCTCCTTCCTTAAAGGATATACAGAAAATGTAGAGATCGTAGATTATCATTAGAGGAGGTTTGATATGAGTAGGAAACGTATTTTCCCAGTGCATCCCGGCGCATATTTAAAGGAGCTATTGGATGAGCTAACGTTGTCTCAATATCGTCTTGCCAAAGACATTGTCGTACCTGCCATGCGTATCAATTATGTCGTGAATGGGAAACGATCTGTAAACGCCGAACTTGCGTTGCGTTTAGGGCGTTATTTTGGGCAGGAGCCTCGTTACTGGCTTAATCTTCAAAGCCGATATGACATGGATGTTGCAGAAGATACCTTGTCAGACAAAGTCGAACAGCAAGTGCAACCGCTTTCGATCACCGTGTAGTTCTTCCTCGTTAGTATTTATTTTTACCTTAATCGCGCGAGGTGTCATTTGGAAATCGACAAGTAAAATTTTCTTACGTCAGGAGAATTTCCGGATCCGGGTAGTTCACAAGAAAAGAACCAGCAGTGCCCGAAGAGATTGAATGGCTGAAAACAACGGATTCGAAAAGGAGAGGAAAAACATGAAAAGGAATGAGAAGTGTGACGCCTGCGGGGCGGCAACGCCGGCTTATGAAGGAGTCAATTTTTCTCAAGGAGAAACAAGACGCTTCCTGTGCACCAAGTGTTTCAATGAAGCCGTTGCCAAACATAGCGGAGTCGATTTTCATCACCTGTCATTTCACCCCATCATCCTGGCGGATCAGGATAATAAAAATCACACCTTCCATTTTCAGCCCCGTCTTTTCGGAGATCATGTGACCATTGAGGCTTTGGAGATTCACAATGATGAACCTAAAGGCTATGAATTCTCGATATGCGGCGATGCGGAGGATGATCTGTTCGCATTGTTTGCGAAGCTTGTTGAACGTATGCGCCGTGAACTGCAACGAAGGCACATCGAACCCGGCGATCTGACCCGGCACCAAATCACGAATGGAGATACCTTGCGCGGACGGATCACCTGGGATGATGATACGAATGGCGAGGTTCCCTGCCTCGTCATCGATGGCAAGGAACTTTCATGGCACGAGGTCGGAAGGATGCTGATGACGTACGAAGGATTCCATTTCAAGTTGGAGATATTTGAAGGATCGGAAGAAAGGTAGGTTCGTTACGCCTCATGCCGATCGATTCGGCGGACCGTGGGTGAATGCGGCCAACCTGCCTTAGCGGGTTGCAAAAAACTTTCCCTCTTCCTGTGGCCGGAAAATTTGAAATCTATTCGGTTGTACCGTTTACCTGGAGCGTTAAGAGATCGCGCCGCCAACAAACATCATCGAGAAATATCATGACAGAAAATTACGACACCTCATGGGACCTAATAGAATCCAACAAAGGCAATCTCCCTGATGATAAAGATGCCTATGAAAGGAAATATCAGGAATGGATTGAAAGAGACTGGATACCGTGGCTCAGAGAGCATCTCTCTTTTCCATTCCAAGTCAAACGGATGGAAGATGAGGATGATGCCTACTTTACAGACGTAGCCAAGCATAAACCATTCAGGCTTGATCATATCATGGAAGTCATTGGCATTGAATCTGAGGAAGATGACCTCTGCGGTGTAATCGTCCAGGTGAAGGAAGTTAAAAAGAAAGGATATGTTCCATTATGCGATCTTGAAGTCACTTCCAGGGAGGATAGGAATTTCTGGCCCGTCAGGGAATACGTGGTCTGGGATGCAAACCGATAAAAAACAATCCATCCGATTTTTCTTGACGCGGTTGTCGGTTTATTGGAAGAAAAGGGGCCTCATCTGCCGTACCCCTACAGTTCGGATGTCAAAGGGGCCAAGTACGGCACAATAAGGGAGTTAAGAATTCAACATAAAGGGAAACCGTTTAGAATCCTTTATGCCTTCGATCCCCGAAGAGCGGCCATCCTACTTATTGGCGGCAGAAAGACTGGCGGTACGCGTTGGTACGAACGATATGTCCCATTGGCCGAAAGAATTTATGAGGAGCATTTAAAGTCTTTAAAAGATGAACAAGGGGGCACATTATGAGCAAACCTTACTCTATACTGAGAGAAAAAATGAAACCCGCAGCAAGAAAAAAAGCAGCGGAGAAGACAAAGACCTTACTTGGTGCAATGCCTTTGCAGGAATTGCGTCATGCCAGGAATTTAACCCAGGAACAACTGGCACAAACATTGTCTGTCAAGCAATCTGCGGTATCAAAGCTTGAACAGCGGACAGACATGTATATCAGCACATCAAGAAATTTTATCAAGGCCATGGGAGGCGACCTGGAAATCATCGCCAAATTTCCTGATGGGTCTGTTCAGATCAATCAATTTGAAGACATTGCTGCGAAGATAAAAAGAGGAAATTCCCCGAGTTCTGATTGAAAGATATTACATCTTGATAGCGGATTTTCTGTTTATGTAAGAGGCATATAGCTTCCTGTTATAAATAGAAATGAGATTTCAGGAGATATAAAAGGTTTCAAGTGGTTATCAATAAAATAATCCCTTGACTTCTCAACTCATTAGGGCCAAAAAAGAACCCTAGTTGAATAAGGCATTGTCAATCGGTTAACAACCAATTTGAACCCTTTATAGAAGGATGATGCCATGGAGAGAATATTGAAACCCCGTTTATAGGAAGAGTGCGGGGTTTTGTGTTTAGTGTCAGGGAACAAATGCGAAATTAAGGACATCCTTTGAAACATTAATCTGAAAAGGGGGACGGAACATGGGACACAGGGTGGGCAAAAACCTTTACCGTGAGCTTCACAGGAAAATCGACGGGCTTTCGATGAGAGCGCCCTGGAACGAAACCTTCCACGCGATCGTCAAGGAGCTTTATTCCGAGGAGGAGGCGGACGTAATAGTGAAGATGCCGTATGGCCTCTCGCCTCTGGAGCGGATCGCGTTGCTCTCCGGGAAGGATGAAAAAAGACTTTCTGAAGTGTTGAACGGGCTTGCGAATAAGGGGCTGGTGATCGACATTTTCCATGGGGACGCGGCCTATTACATGCCCTCGCCCATGATCATCGGAATATTTGAGTTCACCATGATGCGTACGGGAAACAACTTCGACGCCAAGAAAATGGCGAAGCTTTTCCACGAATACCTTTCATCCGATAACTCGTTCATCGTGGCAAACATGAGTGGAGGTAACGCCTTCTCAGTTCTGCGGACAATCCCGCATGAAGAGGGGTTCCGCCCCGAGGACGCTATCGAGGTACTCGACTACGAGAAAGCCAGAACCATCATTGAAAACACAAAGCGGTTCGGGATCGGCATCTGCTCATGCAGGCACGAGAAGCACCACCTGGATGAGAAGAAGTGCAAGGTGCCGCTCGAGACTTGCACCTCGTTTGGATTTGGCGTGGACTACCTCGTCAGGAACAGGCTCGCGCGCGAATCGACGAAATCCGAGATGCTCGAGAACCTAGCCCACTCTAGGGAAATGGGGCTGGTCTTGAGCGCTGACAACGTCCAGAAGAATGTCCAATACATGTGCCACTGCTGCGCATGCTGCTGCAACTACCTGGCCGGTCTGAGCAGGTGGGGATACACCGAGGCCGTCATCACTTCCTCGTATTTGGCCAGGCCCGACGACTCAGAATGCAACGGGTGCAAGATATGCTCCATCGCCTGTCCGGTCAATGCGATCATGATGGAGGAACTGACACCGCCGGAGCCGAAACGAAAGAGAAAGCCGATCGTCAACGAGAGCTGGTGCATAGGCTGTGGGGTATGCACACTCAAGTGCAAGACCAAGTCAATGCACCTTGTTCCTCGGAAGCAGAGGGTCATTACTCCTCAAGACATGTTCGAAAAGATGATTCTCCAGACCCTTGAAAAAGGGAACCTGCAGAACATCATTTTCGATAACCCGAACAGCGTCTCCCAGGACTTCATGCGCGCGCTCGTGGGCGGTTTCCTCCGCCTGAGCCCGGTGAAGAAGGCCCTTGTCAGCAACGCCCTGCGTTCGAGGTTCCTGTCGGCGATGAAATCCGGGGTAAAATCCCAGGGCATGGGTTGGTTGACCGAGATGTAAGTCAATGCAGGATTATTGAATACTGGTGAAAACGTGGGAAGGCTTAACAGCCGGTTTCCCGTCAATGTATAATGTGGGCTGCTTCCTGAAATCCATGTTTCTCCATTTTTTCATTTTATGCTACATTACAATCAGTAATGGTCGGAATAATGTGGCACTGCCGGGGGATTAGGCGGAAACAGAGAAAACAAACCCGAACCTGTAATATTGGAAGAAAACCGGTCTACCTGATTCAAATAGAGGAGAGAATATGTCTGTTTGTCGAACAATCTTGACTGTGTGTTTGGCACTTCTCCTTTCTTCCTGTGCAGCAACGCCGATCCTTACCGGAAAAGGCGACATGTCCCGGGAAATTAAACAAGAAGCTCCCGTCGTTCGTAAAGTTGATATTTCTGCGGATGGTCGGTATGTTTTATCGGGCAGCATGGACTCTTTTATTCTCTGGGACATTATGCAAGGGAAAAAAATTCAAACATTCCATCATGAAGATTTTATGAGTCTGGGAATTGGGGTCGCTTTTTCGCCTGATGGAAAACATTTTGCATCCGGCGGCAAAGGGACAAAACTTTGGGATTTAGCCACAAGACAAGAAATAATGATCTTTGATAATGATAAAGCCGCCTCCATAGCTTTTTCTCCAGACGGAAAATATTTTTTATATGCAAGCCCTGGCCCTCTTCCGGTGTTTTTGAAACCCAAACCAACCATGAAAACCTTTGATGCAGCAACGGGAAGGGAAATCATAGATTTCAAAACACAACCTACACCTGCATGGGAGTTTTGGGCTGTTGCCTATTCTCCGGATGGCAAATATGTCTTATCCGGTGGAACTGACAAAATGGTTTTATGGGATGCATCGTCGGGGAATTCCATAAGAACAGCGAAAGTCAACGGCGTTATAAGAGCTGTTGCTTTTTCTCCAGACGGTGAATATGTCCTGTCCGGCGGAACTGATAATACCGTCAGGTTGTGGAATGCAAAAAATTTAACACTAGTAAAGGAATTCGTCGGTCACGAAAGTATTTGGTCCGTAGCTTTTTCACCTGATGGCAGATATGCCTTATCAGGGGGTATTGATGGCAATATAAAAATTTGGGATTTAGCATCAGGATCTCAATGGAAAATTCTTGCTGGGCATACAGGCGTATCCAGCGCTGAGCTGGGCATATCGGCTAAATTTTTCCCCGATGGCAAGTATGTGATATCCGTAGGAGACGCCTCTACAAGAATATGGAACGTCTCTACAGGAGAAGAAGTTGCTTCCATGATTGCGTTTGAAGATGGGGAATGGATTATTACAACAGCTAATGGCTATTATGCGTCTTCTCCTAAAGGCGATCAGTATCTCAGTGTTAAAGTCGGTGGTAAAGAATATAGCACGGAGCAATTGCGGGAAAGTTTCTACCGTCCTGACCTCGTTAATCTCGCTCTTTCCGGCGGGTCTTTGAAGGAACTAAAAAAAGTAGCGGATGTCAAACCGCCTCCGGTTGTAGCGATCATTGATACGCCTAAAAGTATTGATAAGAGCGATGCTGCTATCACTTTGAAGGTTACCGATGCCGGTGGCGGAATTGGTGATATAAGGCTTTATCTCAATGGCTCCGCAGTTATGCTGGACAGCACAAGAGGCGTAAAAATCGTCGCATCCAATCGGAACGAGATCACTAAAACCTATAAGCTGAAACTTTCCAGCGGCGTGAACTTAATCAAGGCCGTTGCCTTTAATGCTGACAACACCATGCAAAGCACAGGTGCTGTTCATGAAATTACAGCGGCATTTAAAGCCATCGGCAAGCCTTCTCTTTATGCCCTGGTCATTGGCATCAACGAGTATAAAAATCCTAAACTCCAGCTTAACTACGCTGTCGCCGATTCTGATCTATTCGCCAAGACGCTTCAGCAGGGCGCTTCAACTCTTTTTGAGAAGGTAGAAGTAAAAAAGCTTTCCTCCACAGAAGAAACGACAAGGGAAAATATCTTAAAAGAACTTAAGGCCATGCAGACTTTAAATCCCGACGATTTATTTGTCTTCTATGTGGCAAGCCACGGAACCGTTGATGACGGCGAGTATTTTCTGATTACGTCCAATGTAGGATCAACACGAACAGAAAGACTCAAGACCGACGCTATTGGACAGTCGGTATTCAAGGAGCTTATCAGTAATATCCCTGCCACAAAAAAGCTGATCATTATCGACACATGCAATGCGGGGGCTTTGGGTGAGGCCATCCAGGTGGCGATGCTTACGCGTGGCATGAGCGAGGACACGGCAATGAAGATCCTGAGCCGGGCGGTGGGTTCGACCATTCTTTCGGCTTCGACTTCTCTTCAGGAAGCGCTGGAGGGCTATCAAGGTCATGGATTGTTTACTTACGTGCTGGCAGAAGGATTGAAAGGAAAAGCCGACAAAGGGAAGACTGGTTATGTGAAGACGACAGAGCTTGCGGATTATGTGGACAATGAAGTGCCTACTCTGGCCGAGAAGATATTCAAGAAAGCCCAGTATCCCACGATATCAATAAGCGGGCAGACTTTCCCGATCGGCAAAGTGAGGTAAAATTATTATTTGCAATCAATTGCTCCACGGCAAAATGATGATTCTTCTCACTACGTGGACAACAAGATTTCATTCCGTAATCATCAACATATGAGCTTTTCAAAGTTATTTAGTAGTAGGTGACAGCGATAACCAGCATAGTTCATATTTTCCTTAATCTTACATGAGTAGTACGCAGTGAAAGCTACTATACAAGCGCATCGGCCTCAATCATTGACTACCCAATAATAATCCTTGAATCATTGACGATTCTTGATATTCTCAATCTGATCCCGTATAAAGCAGACATCATTCATCGGGCAGCCGGGAGCTATCTCCAGCCCCCACACCAAGCGGAATGCGGGGGCCACCCCGGTAGGTGTTTGGGGGTTGTAGCGAGCTGAAAAAATTAGGCGTCGATTATGAGTGCATTCACCAAGCATATCCTCCTCCCGGCCATCGCTCCGATTGCGATTGTCGTACTGTATCTCACGCCAGTTTCGCTTGTCGGCTGTGCCAACCGTGGTTTGATGGCGCTGATAGTAGTATTCATTTCTCTCATCGTTGGGATTGTGACTGGGGTCCTTGGCATTCGAGCCAGAGTGAAGGGTGAGCCTGCGTCCGGCTGGTGGATCGCCTCGACATTCGTGCTCGTGACACCCGCCCTTCTGGTGCTCGGACCGCTCGGGTGACGCATAATCGGGTAGCCGGGCGGAGAAAAGAGGGATCATGTCCAGATACTGCCTGCTTTACCTCGCCGTCATAGTGGTGGGTTGTTCGGAGGCACGCTCAGCCCAGATCGGGATGACCGGTGGCAGACTCCTCATCTGTCCCGACTCACCTAACTGCGTCTCATCTCAAAGCGGCGACCCCAGACACGTCATCGCACCCCTCCGGTATGAGGGGACGGCTGAGAAGGCCAGGGAGCTTCTGATCAAGGCGGTGTCGGGGATGAGGCGGTCCCGCATCGTCATCTCCGAGGAGCTATATCTCCACGCGGAATTTACCTCCACCTTCTTTCGCTTCGTCGACGACGTGGAATTCCTCTTGGACGACGGGAAGAAGTTGATCCACGTGCGGTCGGCGTCCCGCGTCGGCTATTACGATTTCGGTGTGAATCGTAGTCGCGTCGAGGAGATCCGCACACGATTCGACACCCTCAACAAAGAAAAGAGTTGAAAGGAGATCGAACTATGGCTGTCAGCAGATCGCCGGCCTGCTCTCGATGATGACAACCTTGTTCGACCAAAACGGAGGATGAAACAATGGCAAAGATTACAATAGATGAGAATGCATTCACGTATCCGATGTCCATGGTTGTCGTTGGGACACTGGTGAATAATCACCCGAACTTCATGGCGGTCGGATGGGTATCGAGGGTCAACTTCAGACCACCAATGATTGCCGTAGCACTGGGGAAAATCCACTACACAAATGGCGGGATTCATGCCTCCGGTGCTTTCAGCGTCAATGTCCCGAGTATTGACCTCGTGGAGAAGGTGGACTACTGCGGAATCGTATCAGGCAGAAAAAAGGATAAATCAACCCTATTCAAAGTGATTATGGGTAAGACAACGGGGGCTCCCATGATCGAAGATTGCCCGCTCTGTATGGAGTGTAAGCTGGTAAACGTCGTAGATCTTCCTACCAACGAGGTATTCATCGGGGAGATCGTGAGTGCATACGCCAACGCCGAGTGCTGTTCTGATGGAAAGCCAGACGTCAAGAAGATCAGGCCTTTCACATTGACAATGCCCGACAATCAGTATTGGGAGGTCGGGAGTAACTTTGGAAAAGCATGGAGCATCGGAAAGAATTTCAAACAATAGGATGCTCGAATCGGGTAGCCGTGGGGTTCTCCCAGCCCCCACACCAAGCGGAATGGAGGCCAGCCCGGTAGCCTGTTTGAGTTTTGTACCGATCCGCACAAACATTGTTAGCCAGGCAGCGATCGGTTGTGATGCTGACTTGTGCGTACACCGAGGAGGATTGAAGAATGTCAGACCAACCGATTCGAGGCTTCGAGGTTGCGCCCGTACCAAAAGCAGGGATGATTGGGCGTCTGTTCGGCCGGGTGTGTTATAATAATTACACCAGAGTTTGTTGAGGGAGGTTCCCAAATCTTGATTGAAGAGATAGTCTCAAACTTATACCGCACCGAGATACCCTTGCCCAAAAGCCCGTTGAAGTGGTTAAACTCCTACATCATCCGGGGAGGGGACAGATCCCTCATTATTGACACTGGCTTTAACTGTGAGGAATGCCTGAGCGAGATGAACGCCAATCTGAGCAAACTGGGCGTTGACCTGAACAAGACCGATATTTTCGTTACCCATCTGCATGTTGACCACATAGGACTTGCGGGCACACTCGCCACGGACAACTCCAGGGTTTTCTTCAATGAGAAAGAGGCAACGCAGATTAGTTCCGTGCGTGATGACTGGATGGCTTACTGGGGCAAAATTGTGGATGTCTATATCGCCAATGGCTTCACCGAGGGCGCCCGGACATCCATGGAGAGCCACCCGGCACATAAATACGGCTTGAAGCGAACGATTGACTTTACCATCGTCAAAGAAGGAGATTCCATAGACATCGGGGACTTCCACTTCAAATGCGTGGCTACTCCGGGGCATTCACCGGGGCATATCAGTCTCTACGAACCAAACAAGAAAATCCTGGTCGCTGGCGACCATATTCTCTTTGATATTACGCCCAACATCTCCTCCTGGCTGGAAATGGATGATTCGCTTGGTCAGTACCTGGCGAGCTTGGAAAAGATTAATACCTTTGATGTCAAAATTGTTCTGCCTGGGCACCGCCGGTTGGTGCATGACCTGCACCAGAGAGTCAAGGAACTGAAGGAGCATCACCGCCAGCGTCTGAATGAGGTGCTTGTCGCTCTGGGGGAGGGCGAAAAGAACATCCTCCAGATAGCGCCCAGGATTAGCTGGGACATTACCGCCAAGACCTGGGAAGAGTTCCCGCCGCCCCAGAAGTGGTTCGCCTTTGGTGAAACTATGGCGCATGTCAGGCATCTGGAAAGCAAGGGCAAGGTGCAGTGCAAGAATCAGAACGGCACGATAACATTCGCGCTGGTGTAAGCGCAGCCCCGACTTGTCTATTTGAATTCTGCATGTTTGTTTGCTGTGCCGCAAATAACCATAAGAAGAATCAGTCTTGAATCTTGACAAGCATGGAAAATCTGAGGCTGAGGCTAGGGAGGAACTTGAGCGACGGTGGCAAGCGGACAGAGAAAAGATACGTAGGATGTTTCACGAGGAGTATGCAAAAGACCATGAAAGATTTTTGAAGCAGATCGAACCGTATCGGAAATATCTCCAGGAACTTCGAGTGCTTGACAAAGACAATATTTATGAGAAACTCCTTACGTGGTTCAATCGTACCATAGCTGGGTACGAGTAACCGGCGCTTAGAAATAGAACCGTATGCCGAGTTCCATGCGCCGGTGATCGAGATAAGTGAATACCAGCACTGGAGCAAACTCCGCAAGGCAGCGGACAACGCAAGAGCCATGGCCTTGCTATTGTGGCCAACGCCCCGACGGGCATGTTCTTTTTATATTCCACTGACGTGGGTCAGGCGGCGAAGGATAACGGGACTGGTTTCCCCAGTCTACCAACTACATCGGCTCTCTGGCTCTCGCTGCCGCTTGACGTTACACTCTTTCCATCAGCAATCACCAATTTCTACGATCATGCATCACCAAACAGGTAGGTAGGTGGCGTCAATAACCGCTGATTTCACTTTTCCCTTAATCACTCCCGCGCATTACGTAAAGAAAGCTACTACGCAACCACATCGGTCTGAAATCCTGACTTCAATAATCGGCAAGCACCTGATATGTTTGATATCGTCGATAAGGGTTTGTCAATTTGTAGGGATCGGGAAGGCGGATTTCTGGACGAAGAGTGAATGATGGGGGTGAAGGCTCGGCGGGTCCGGTCTAACGCCCCGCCGGGACCGATTCCGACCACGAAAAGCCTTCCCGGGCGAGGGCGATCGTGATTCCGTTGTACGTTTTCTTTCGACAAATGAATCGGGTCCTCCTTCCCGCCAGCAGCGCCGCCGGTTCGGCGACGGCCGGCAGATTCACCTTTTTGGCCACAAAATCCGAATGCGAAAATTCACGTAAAGAAGCCCGTATCTCTTCCGCGGCGATGAATCGGATCGGAATGCCGAGCGTCTCCGCGGCTTCGAGAAGCCCCGCCTCGTCCGCCTTGACGTCCGCCGAGGCAAGGAGGCGGACCTCTTCAAGGGCGATCCCCGCCTCCGCCAGAGTCTCGCGTACGGCCGCGATGATCCGCTCCGCCGGCGTCCCCCGCCGGCAGCCGATCCCGACGATCACCGATTTGAGCGCCTCGGTCGTCGTCGTGACGACGGGCTCGGCGCCCGTAAGATTCGCGACGCGGATCGCGAGGTCGTTCGCCCCCCCCTCGTGACCGGACAGCAGGCTCACCGCCCAGCGCCCCCCCACATCGAGGACGACAACGGCGGGGTCCTCGAACTTGCTTTTGATGAGCGGGGCGAGCGCCCGGATGACGACGCCGCAGGGGGCGGCGTAGACGAGGCCCCGGCAGACGGGGAGGAGCGAAGCGGTGAGCTCGACGATCTTCGTAAAGCGCTCCGCCGTTGGAGCTTCCTGTTCCGATTCCGTACCGCTCCGGATTGAATCGCGCCGGTCCGGATCGCTTCGGTTTGCCTCGTGCGGGGCTGAATCCTGCCGGGCTGTCTCATGCAGGACGGGCTCGCACCGGATCGACTCGTCCCGAACCGACTCATGGACAAAGAGCCGCGCCTCCGGCAGGCGGCCGGTCAGGGGGGCGAGGAGCCTCGCCCCTTCGTCGGAGAGCGTGACGAGGGCGGTTTTCATGGCGTCTTTCCCTTCCGGAAGCCGTGGGTGAAGGCGTCGTCGTAGAGCTTCGAGGCGGGCACGTCGCGCGCGAGCGCCTCCCCGACGACGATCATCGCTGTCGAGCGGATCCCGGCGGTTTCTGTTTTAACCGCGATGTCGGCGAGCGTCCCGCGGATGAGGAGTTCCTCCGGCCAGGAGGCGCGGAAGACGACAGCGGCGGGGCAATTCGGCCCGTAATGCGCGCTCAGGGTTTCGGCCACCTCGGCGATCTTACCGACCGACAGGAAGATGCAGAGGGTCGCGTGCGTCCGGGCGATCCGGTCGAGCTCCTGCTCCTCGGGGAGCGGCGTGCGCCCCGCAGTCCGGGTGAGGACAATCGTCTGGGAGATCTCCGGGGCGGTGAGCTCCGTGCAGAGGGCGGCCGCGGCGGCCTGGAAGGCGCTCACCCCCGGGCAGACGTCGTAGGGAATGCCCAGAGCGTCGAGGGCGTTCATCTGCTCCCGCGTCGCCCCGTAGATCGAGGGGTCGCCGGAATGGAGGCGGACGACGTCGATCCCCCGGTCGCGGGCGTCCCGGCAGACGGCGATCACCTCGTCGAGGGACATCACCGCGGAGTCGTAGCGCTCGGCCTGATCCGGGATGAGCGCAAGGACGCCGGGGCTCACGAGCGACCCTGCGTAGATGCATATCCGGCAGGCGCCAAGCAGCCGCTCAGCCTTCCGGGTGAGGAGTTCCGGGTCCCCGGGACCAGCGCCGACGAAATGGACGATCATTTTGTTCACTCCTTTAATAATCCTCACTAATGTATCTCAGAAAATCTGCACATTCGTAGTAATGATATCACACATAGATTACGGAAAGACGCAACAGGATGTACCACATTTTATCTGTTTCGTTGCCGGAGTGATACCATGCGAGGGATGGAGACCGTCAAGGCAGTGCCAGGTGGATTTTCACGGCCTTGTCGATGGCGTCCAAATCCTTCTTGCCTAGGACGCCGATGTTTTTGATCATCCTGCCCTTGTCGAGCGTACGAATCTGGTCCGCTTTGACCTTTGAATCTTTGGGCAAATTGGCATGGCCTTGGGAAAGAAAAACCTCAAAGGGATAGATCGTCCGAAGGTTTTTCGAGGTCAGGGGCAATATCGTCACCGTTCCTGAAAGTTCATTGTTCTTATCGTTGGAAACGATCACAACGGGGCGGGTTTTGGCTATTTCCCGTCCCAGTGCCGGGTCAAGGGCTGCAAGGTAAATTTCGCCTCGTTTAATATTCATCCCATCCCTCCAGATCGGCGGCCTCAAATTCGCGGGCCAGAGCGATGCTCTCTTTTGCCGAGGCGCGATACCCTTCTTCAAGCTGCTTTTCCAGTTCGCCTTTTTTAATTTGCCGGATGTGCTCCCGGAGAGATTCCGCGATAAGGCGACTACGGGAGCGCGGGCCGGCAATCTGATTCACCGATTCGATCAGCTCTTTTGGCAGGGTGACATTGATTCTGGCTGTTTGTTGCCTCATAAAACCCCTCCTTCTATGGGCCATAACATTACACACAAAAACGTGTAATGTCAAGACGAACCTGATCAGATGAGATCGGGCGCCGCCTCACTATTGCCCCGCGTGGACGAGGATGATGGAGAGGTAGCCCGCCTCCGGCCCTTCCGACTTCAGGCGGCGGAGATCCGTCTCGATCCGCTGCTCCGCCATCCCCGCGCGGGAGACGAAGACGCTCTTCTCCAGAAATCCCTCGCCGTCGAGAAGGTCGAGAACCTCGGGCAGGCGCTTTCCGATCTTCATCAGGACCACCGACCCGCCTTGGGCCAGCGCCCGCCGGACGGAACCGAGGTCGTCCGCCGCGGGGACGATGGTCACCGGTTCCCGCCCCTCCCCCACGGGAAAGTCCGTCAGGGCCGCCGCCGCGCCGAAAGCCGTGATCCCCGGAACGGTGACGGCCTTGAGATCCGCGATCCGCCGCCGCAGCGCCCGGAGGAGGTAGATGTAGGTCGAGTAGAGGAGCGGGTCCCCGAGGGTGAGGAAGCAGGCGTCCTCACCCGCCGTAAGGACTTGGGCGACGCGGGCCGCCGCCTCGTCCCACCGCTCAGCGAGTTTCTCACGATCCGCCGTCATCGGAAAGACGAGCTCCTCGATCCGGGCCTCCGGACCGACGAGGGGCCGGGCGATGGCGAGAGCGACGCTCTCCGACGCGGTCCGCGCCTTGGGGACGAAAAGGTTCCGGCAGGCGCTGATAAGCCTCGCCCCCTTCAAGGTGATCAGCTCGGGGTCGCCCGGGCCGATCCCGATGCCGTAGAGGGTTCCGATGGTCATGACAGCAGTTCCCCTTTGATGATGAGGACGATCGCCCGCGACGAGACCGGGAGATCCGCCAGTCCGTCGGAAGCGACCTCGCGGACCTTTTCGCCAGGAAGGGTGAGGTCTTCACAGAGAAAGACGCGCCGGCCTTCCCCGAGCTCCGGGATCAGCCCTGCAATCCAGGCCCACGCGGCCTCCCGCCCCCCGAGGACGGCGATCTTTCCGGCAGGGCGCAGATCGGCGGCGGATACCTCCGGGTCGGAGCTGTGGGCCGAGATGATCCGGGCGTCCTGCCAGTCGAGGCCGAGCCTGGCGAAGGCGACCTGGATGGAGCTGATCCCGGGGATCACCTCGCAGTTCTCCCGGCCGAAGCGCCGGATCACCGGCTTCGCCAGGCTGAAGATCCCCGGATCGCCCGTGGCGAGGACGACAACCTGCCGCCCGTCGTCACGGCGGGAGGCGATGACGTCGAGGACTCCAGCGACATCCGTGCCCGAATCGATCCGCTCGGCGGGACACTCCGGAAAGAGGTCCTTCAGGCGCCGGGAGACGATGAGGACGTCAGCCTTCTCCGCGGCCGCCTCCGCCGCCGGCGTGATGTAGGACGCCGCGCCGGGGCCGCACCCAACGATGATGATCTTCTTTTTTTCTACAGCCATGGGTCCAGATCTCCCGAGGAACCGAGCATGCGCCCGCCGAGGTCAATAAGGACGACGGCCGCGGCAAAACACCCCCCGCTCCGTTCGACGACTGCCTTATGCACGGCCGCCGCCAGTGTGTCGCCCAGCTTCTTCCTTTCCGTGACGGCAAGCACCGCGAAGAGCCCCTCGACCGTTGCCGCCGGGGCCGGGGGAAGGTCAAGAATTTTTGCATGCATTTCCGCGACAACAGGCAGGGCGCTTTCCGACCTTCCGGAATGGGTGTCCCAGTCGCCGGCCGTCAGCTTGGCGAGCTTCCCCGGATGGCCCGCGATCAGAAGGGCCGTGAAGGGATGCCGGAGGACCTCGTCTAAGACGAACCCCCACTCGTTTCCGACCTCCACGATCCGGTCGTCCGCGACGCAGAAGTGCGACCGCACCGCCCGTTCGCCGATATGGCCGGGGACGAGGACCGGCGCCCGAACGCCTGCGGCCGCCGCCACGTTCAGGGCGCACCGGAGCGACTCGCGCAGGGCGGGGCAGCTGAACGGTCGGACGATCCCCGTTGTCCCCAGGATCGAAAGCCCGCCGACGATGCCGATCCGCGGGTTGAAGGTCTTCCGGGCAAGCTCCCCGCCGCCGGGAATGGAGATCGTCACCCGGACGCCCCGGGAGGTGACCTCCCGGACGGCCTCCCGGATCATCCGCCGCGGTCCGGGGTTGATTGCCGGCTCGCCGGCGGGAACGGAAAGGCCCGGTTTCGTCACCGTTCCGACCCCCTCGCCGGCGGCGAATTCCACCTCGCTGCCTCCGATCCAGGCGAGGGAGGCTGCGATGAGGACGCCGTTCGTCACATCCGGGTCGTCGCCCGCGTCCTTCCGGACCGCCGCCTCCGCGCCGTCGCTGCCCGGCTTTGCATAAACGAGGGGCAAGCTTATCCGGGCGCCGTCGGGAAAGGGGATCTCCACGCGCTCGACCCTCTTTCCTTCCGACAGGAGGAGTGCGGCCGCCTTTGCCGCCGCTGCGGCGCAGCTCCCTGTGGTGTATCCGCTGCGTAGCGCGCTCATGCCTGTTTCTCCTCTAACTCCGCGATGATCAACTCCTTCGGGATCAGCTCCAGGAGCTGCACCCTTGCCTCGCCGATCGTGAGGGGCAGGCCGTCGATCGGGACGCCGTCGTGCCTCTTCATCTCATACATCAAACGGGAAACGTAGGGAAGCCGGAGTTTCGCCCGGACAATCATCTCCTGGTGGCAGAAGATCTCCTCCGCCGGACCCTCCTGCAGGACGCGGCCGTGGTCGAGAACGTAGATCCGGTTCGCGAACAGCGGGAGCATGTCCACCGAATGGGTGGCGAGGATGACCGTCAGTCCTTCCTCGCGGTTGAGTTTTTTCAGAAGCTGCATCATCTGTGCCTCGCCCGCCGGGTCGAGCCCCGCCGTCGGTTCGTCGAGGATGAGGACCGAGGGCCGCATGGCCATCACGCCCGCCAGGGACACCCGCTTCTGCTCGCCGAAGCTCAGGTGGTGGATCGCCCGGCCGCGGAGCAGGAGCGCCGCAACGGCGTCGAGCGCCTCCGTGACGCGCTCTTGCACCTCCGTCTCCGGGAGGTTCAGATTCCGGGGGCCGAAGGCGACGTCCTCCTCGACCGTGGCGGCGAAAAGCTGGTCGTTCGGGTTCTGGAAGACGAGGCCCACCCGCTGGTAGAGTTCCTCTGCCGAAAGGTTCCCGATCTCCCTCCCTCCGATGCTGATCCGTCCCGTCTGCGCCTTCAGGAGGCCGACGAGGAGGTGGATCAGCGTGGTCTTCCCCGAGCCGTTGGAGCCCAGGATCGCGACGAACTCCCCTTCCGAGACATGAAAGTCGACCCCGGAGAGCGCCTCGGTGCCGTCGTCATAGGTGAAGTGAACCCCGGTGACGTCGATCGCCCTCATCCGCTCACCCCCCACTCCAGAAGCCGGGCGGCCGCGATCGCGATCAGACAGAGGGCCAGGATCCGGCGGTCCCTCCCGCTTACGGCCGGGAGAGGCCCGAAGGGCATCGTCCCCCGGTAGCCGCGCAGCCGCATCGCGTCGTGCGTTCGCTGTGACTGTTCGAGCGAATGGATAATCGTCGCCCCGGCGAGCGTCGTGAACGATCTCATGGCACGGCCCCGAGCCGTGTATCCCAGACGAAGTTTCTGCGCCGCGGCCAGATCCGCCACGCGGTCCATCAGAACGAAGATGTAGCGGTACATAAGGATGGCGACCTCCAGCCAGTTTCGGGAGATCTTGAACCAGCGAAGCGCCTGGAAGATCCGATGTGCCGGTGTGACGACGCTCAGCAGAAAGACCACCGAGACGGCGCCGAGGACATGGGCCCCTAAAAGTGTCCCCTGGCGAAGCCCCTCCGCCTTCGCCGTGAATTGCCACCCTGCAAGGGTAACGGTGAAAAGGGGCGTTGTCCCCGTGACAAAGGTTTGGATGACAACCAGGACCGCCACGATTGAGAGCGGCGCGGCAAGACGCGCGACGACGAGTTTGGCGGGAATCCTAAGGGCGGCGACGGTTGCAAGGCAGATGCCGAGGACGAAAAGAGGCAGAATGACCATCTCCGCGGTCACGACGGCGATGAGTGCGGCGAAGGCGACGACGAGCTTCACCCGCGGGTCGATCCGTGTCAGCGCGTTGTCCCGGTAGGTGAAGATATCAGAAAAAAGGTCAAACATGCTTTTCCTCCCCAGTGCGACGCTTCGGCGGAAAGAGGACCCGGAAGTTGTATCCCCCGATGAACCCCCCGACCATACCGGCCAAGAGAAAGACGAACAGGAGAAGATCCCCCTGATCGGTGTTGATGAACGGTTCACGGGCCGTCCGTCCGGCCTTCTCTGCGAACTTCTCGATCACCGTTTCGTCGACGCCTGACCAGGAGGCGGCTCGACCGAGCGGGCACGCTGGCGCGGAGAGGAAAAGTCCGGCGAAAATCAGGAGCAAAGCCGCTTTTTTCATGCCGCACCTCCCGCCGCCATCCTGAGCAGTTCCGGCTTGCGGCTCCGGACGAATTTGAGCGCCCCAACACAGAGGATCCCCTCGAAAATGCCCAGGGGGAGCTGCGTCGGTACGAAGGCGATCAGGATCAGCGAGAACATCGCCGAAAACGAACCCCCGCCGTGGAGGGCGGCGGCAAGCGAGACGGAGGTCATCGCGTAAGTGGCCCAGTCGGAAAGCAGCCCAGCCAGGAAGGCCGCCATCACCCACGGGAGCCCCAGGCGGCGGATGATCCAGTAAGCCCCATAGCCGACATAGGCCCCTGCCACACCCATCGAGACAATGTTCGCCCCGAGGGTTGTGAGCCCCCCGTGGGCGAGGAAGAGCGCCTGAAGGGTCAGGGCGATGCTTGCGACGACGACGGTAAGCCCCGGACCGATCAAGATGGCGGCAAGGCCCGTCCCGCAGGGGTGCGAGCAGGTTCCGGCGGTGGGAACGGGTATGGGCATGCAGGAGATGATGAAGACCGCCGCCCCGACGAGGCCGACGAGCGGCTTGAAGTAGAGGAGCTCTTCGCTGCGCCGCTGAAGCTCCCGGAGCCCCAAAGCGACGAAGGGGATGGCAACGGCGTACCAGAGCACCGCCCAGGACGCAGGCAGTATCCCCTCCGATATGTGCATGGCAAAGGCCTGGGCGGGCAGTGCGATCAGCGTCCCCGCGGTTGCGGCGACGGTTGCCGCCCGGCGGATGCGGGCACTCTTCTTTCTGCGGTGCATGATCATGGTCATTCTCCTTTCGTATCGAGATGAAGACCGGTTTTCTCCGGTCCGGGACGCCTGTCGATCGGCGATTGGGGAAGATCCCGGACGTCGCAGAGTGCTTCCGATTCCGCGATCCGCCTCTCAACGAGGGTAACGAGGGTGTCGTCGTAACCGAGGTGCCTGCCGAGGACCAGGCGGACCTCCGGGTGTTTTCCCACGGCCTCCCGGAGCATCTCCGGGATGTCCTGGCGCAGATGGACGCCGAAGTGGAGGAAATAGGGGATGACGATGATTTCCTTCGCATCCTGCCCTATGCATTTTTCAAATGCCTCGGTGAACGGGGTCACTTTTCCCGACATCCGACAGAGCTCGACGATCCCGCCGCGTGTACTCCTCAGAGATTCCGCGACACGCTCCATATCGTCGTCAGCCCCCGCGGCGCGGCTTCCGTGGCCGATCAGGATCACGGCCTGCTTTCCATTTTTCCACTCCGCTCTCATTGCTTGCTCTATCATGATCTTGCTCCGTCCCTGCCTGCCAGGCCGCAGAGGGCGTGGATGACGCTGACCGCGAGCGGACTGCCCCCGCGGCGGCCCGCCGTGGCGATGAACGGAACGTCGAGCGACATCAGCTCCTCCTTGCTTTCCACGACGTGGACGAAGCCGACCGGCATTGCGACGACGAGGGAGGGCCGGAGCCCCTCCTCGATGATCATCCTACTGAGCTCCATCAGGGCGATCGGGGCGTTCCCGATGACCGCAATCGCCCCGTCCAGAAGGGGTTTCGCCTTCTGGATTGCGTGGAGGGAGCGGGGGAGGCCGCTCCGCCGGGCCTTGCGCGCCACGTCTTCGTCGGCGACGTGGCAGATAATGCTCTCCCGCCGGTAGAATTCGCAGACGCTCCTGAGCCGGGCCATGGAAATCCCCGTGCGGATCATGTTCGCGTCGGTATAGATCGACCGGCAGCCCCGCAGGGCCTTGACACCGGCTGCGACCGCATCCGTAGAAAACAGGACCGCCTCCATGATCCCGAAGTCGCCGGCGGTGTGGATCATCCGCCGGACGATCTGCCACTCGTCCGGCGGAAACGAATGCGCCGGGGCTTCCCGGTCGATGATCTCCATCGATTTCGCCTCGATCTCCGGGCCGTTCAGGGGCGCCTCCAGAAAGGCGCGCATCAACGGCCGGACAGGTGTTTCATTCATGGTGTGCCTCCGCAATGAGCGATGAAATGGTCGATTGCCGCCGGCAGGGATGCATAATAGAGGTGCGTGTAACTCGCCAGGATCGCCTCTTTCTGGAATCCCTCGGCTTCGGCCGCTTCTGAGCGGCGCCGCCGGAGCGCATAGACGGTCCGCCAGGCCGGATCGGCAACAGGGTCGTCGATCAGCTCCGAGTAGTGGAACTCATGGCCCCGGAAGACATCCCCGCATCGTCCCCAGAGAGAGTCTGCCGTCAGGGTGATCTCCACGTAGCCCAGGGCCTTCTTTCCGTCCAGCATCCGCGTACGGGCGGGAAGAATCCCCAGAAAGGGGTGGAAGCGGCCGCCCGCCTCCAGGAGCCCTTGGGAGAGGTACATCAGGCCGCCGCATTCCGCATAGAGGGGCTTTCGGGAGGCGGCATATTCGCGGATCGCGGCGAGGATCTCCCCGTTGGCGGCCAGGGCCTCCGCGTGGGCCTCGGGATATCCCCCGCCAAGATAGAGGCCGGAAATCCCCTCCGGCAGTCGCCGGTCGGAAAGCGGCGAGAAGAAAACCGTCTCGCATCCCGCCGTGGCGAGTGTGTCGAAGAGATCCTGATAGTAGAAGTGGAAGGCGGCGTCCCGCGCTGCGCCGATTCGCAGGCGGGCAGGAAAACCGGGGACAGGAGAGGAGGGGGTCGCTTTCTCTTCAACCCACCCCGGGAAGAGCGTCTCCAGGGAGAAGTGTTGTTCCAGGGCGTTTGCGAGGGAGTCGAGGACGGCATCAGGCAGGAGCCGTTCATCGGCGGTGACAAGACCGAGGTGGCGGCTGGCGAGCTGGGGAAAGGCCCCCCGCGGTATTGCCCCGACAAGCGGCGGCAGGCCCGCCGCCTGGAGTGTGTCGGCAAGCCACTCCGCGTGGCGCTCCGAGCCGCAGTGGTTCGCGACGACGCCTCTGATCCGGAGATCGGGCTCGAAGGTGGCGAATCCCCTGACGAGGGCGGCGAGGCTCCGGGCCATCCCGTGAACATTGGCGACCAGGAGAATTGGCGCGTCGAGCCAGCGGGCGATCTCCGCCGTGCTCCCCTCCGGTCCTGCCGTGTCTGCGCCGTCGAAAAGCCCCATCACCCCCTCGACGAGGGCGACGTCGGCGTCCGCTGCGGCCCGTTCAAAGAGACGGCAGACGTGCTCCCTTCCGGCCATCCAGCCATCGAGATTGTAGCAGGGCCGTCCGGAAGCGAGGGCGAGGTAGGTCGGGTCAAGGAAATCAGGGCCCACCTTGAAGGTCTGGACGGCGAGTCCCCGGCGGGTGAGCGCATGGGCGAGCGCGAGCGCAAGCGAGGTCTTCCCCGACCCGCTGTGTGTCCCGGCGATGACCAGTGTCGGACAGCGCGGCATTAGAATTCCACCCCCTTTTGGGCCTTCCGGCCGATATCGAATCCATGCTTCACGCAGCGGATCTCGGAGACCGTGTCGGCGGCGGCGATGAGCCCTTCTCTAGCGCCCCGTCCGGTCAGGACGACGGTGACGCCGGGGGCCGCTTCCCGGAGGAGGCGAAGGACGAGTTCCTCCGCGACCAGGTTTCGGGCGACGGCATAGCAGCCCTCGTCCAGGATCACGAGGCCGTAGCGTCCCGAAGAGGCAGCCTCCGAGGCGATCCGGAGCCCCTCCTGTGCCGCCCGGCGGTGGTCCGCAAAGCGGGGATCAGTCTCCGGCGGGACGAAGCCGAGACCTGCCACGAAGATCTCGACTCCGGGTAGTTTGCTCAGGGCGGCGAACTCCCCGGTTTTCACGTCGGACTTGACGAACTGGATGACCGCGACCGGAATGCCGTGACCGTGCGCCCGGAGGGCCATTCCCAGAGCGGCCGTCGTCTTTCCCTTCCCATCACCGGTAAAAATCAGAATCCGTCCCTCTTCACTCACAATTCAACCCCTCCTCTCTTCACCCTCACCCCGCCTCCGTTTTTCTCCGTCTCTACCCTATCGCCCGGATCGACGAAAACCCCCATCTTGCCGCGAGGAAGGTCATCACGGCGATCACCGTGGCCATGAACATCAGGCGGTTCGCCGCAAGAATGTGCCCGCGCGCGAGCGGCACGACCGGATCGCCGATCTCGGGCAGGTCGACGGGCCGCCCCCGGCGTTCCATGACCCCCCCGAGACGGACCCCGAGCGCCCCGGCGAACGCCGCCTCGGCGATCCCCGCATTCGGGCTCTGGTGCTTCCGCCCGTCGCGGTTGGCGATACGCCAGGCGGCGGAGGTCCGGAAACCGAGGAGGGCTGCAGCCGCGGTCAGAATCGGCGCCGCAATCCTGGCCGGGAGGTAGTTCGCCCCGTCATCGATCTTTGCGGCGGTCTGTCCGAAATCGAGATAGCGTTCGCTCTTATACCCGATCATCGAGTCGAGAGTGTTGACTGCCTTGTAGGCCATCGCCGCCACCGGCCCCCCGAGCGCCGCGAAGAAAAGCGGGGCAATGATCCCGTCCACGGTGTTCTCGGCGACACTCTCCACGGCGGCGCGGATGACCTCGGTCTCGGTCAGGCGTTCCGTATCTCGTCCGACGAGCCACGAGACGAGACGCCTCGCCTCCGCCAGGTCGAATCTCTCGAGCGCCCGGCAAACTTCAAGACTGTGGCGGGCGAGATCCCGGGCGGCGATGGTCGTGTAGAGGACGACGATCCCGATCGCATCCCCAAAAAGGGGGTGGATCTGCCCCGCGATTCCGATCAGGGCGGCCGTCGCGAGGGCAGTGACCAGGATCACGGTCAGGGCCGTCACGGCCCCGGCGGCGCGGGCGTCGGGGATCGCCCGCCGGGCCGGACCCTCCAGCGCCGCGATCAGGCGGCCGATGAGGCGGACCGGATGGGGAAACCACCGGGGGTCCCCCAGCGCGAGGTCGAGAAGAATGGCGATGACGATCTGGTATTCCAGTCTCATCGGGGGCTCCGTAAAAAGCCCGTATGCGGCGTTGCGTTTCGTTCCCCGTCGTTGCGGCGTACGGGAAAAGTACGCCTCACTCCTGCGGACTCACGCGCCTTGCCTCCGGGGCTTTTTACGAAGCCGCCCCGGACTGCGGGCAGAATGAAAAAAAAGGCAATCATCCTCTAAAGCCCCATGATTTTATAGATCTCATCCATCTTCAAGCTCTTTCTCACGACATCGGCCAGCCGTTCGAAGGCCGGCTCCAGGTCGTAGATGGCCGCGATCCGGCCGAGGGGGGCGAGACCTCGCCGCACCCGGAGGCGGTCGATGAACCAGCGGCGGAAACCGTCCGCGTCGAAAACCCCGTGGAGATAGGTCCCCCAGAGACGTCCGCCATCCGCGCCAACGCCGATGCCTTCGCCATCCTCCCTACGGAGCAGCGGGGAAAGATTGCCTCTGTCGGTGAGGCCGTGGTGGATCTCGTAGCCGTAAACCTCGCAGCCCGAAGCGAGGTGCCTGGCGGCGACGCGCGTTAGGGTCTTTTCCCGGGCGAGTGTCGTTCGGACGGGGAGTAGTCCCAGACCGGGGAGCGTCCGGCTGCCGGCGGACTCGATCCCGAACGGATCCGCGATCTCCATTCCCAGGATCTGGAGGCCGCCGCAGATCCCGACGATCTCCGTCCGGCCTCCGCGCGCCAGCTCCATGATCTTCTGCGCCATCCCGCGCTCCTCCAGGTCCGCGAGATCGCCGATGACGTTCTTGCTCCCGGGAAGGATGACGGCGTCCGGCGTGTCCAGCTCCGATGGGGACCGGACGACGCGCAGGCGGACGTCCGGTTCGATCCGGAAAGGATCGAAGTCGGTGAAGTTCGAGATGTGGGCGAGGTCGATGACGTCGATCTCCACGTGCTCGCCCTCGGGAGCGCGGCCGTCGATGAGGCCGTCCCTGAAGCTGACGGAGTCCTCCTCGGGGAGCCCGAGGTCGCGGAGGTAAGGGACGATGCCGAGGACGGGCCGCCCCGTATGCCGGAGGACATATTCGTGGGCCTCCGCGAGGAATGCCTCCTGGCCGCGGAAGCGGTTCACGACGAAACCCTTTACCAGCGCCCTTTCTCTCTCGCTCAGAACCTCCATCGTCCCCACGAAAGAGGCGTAGACGCCGCCCCGGTCGATGTCGCCGACGATCAGGACCGGCGCATCCGCGTAGAGGGCCATGTTCATGTTCACGATGTCCCGCTTCTTCAGATTGACCTCGCCGGGGCTTCCCGCCCCCTCCATGACGATCGCGTCGTATTCGGCGGCGAGCGAATCGAAGGCCTTCCGCGCAGCAGCGAAGGGGGGCGTCCGGTCGCGGGTGTACTCCCAGAAGTCCATGTTCCCGACGGGCTTTCCGAGGACGATGACCTGGGAGCCGGTGTCGCTGTTGGGCTTGAGCAGCACCGGATTCATCCGGACGTCGGGATCGATTTTGCACGCCTGCGCCTGGACGACCTGCGCCCGCCCCATCTCGCCGCCGTCACGGGTGACGTACGAGTTGAGGGACATGTTTTGCGCCTTGAACGGGGCGACCCGGCAGCCGTCCTGGAGGAGGATCCGGCAGAGAGCTGCCACGAGGATGCTTTTCCCCGCATTCGAGCCGGTCCCCTGGACCATGATCACAGGAGTCCGCCGCCGAACCTTATTTTTACACGCAGCGCCCAGGGCCTTCCGGAGGGAGTCGCAGAAGCGGCCGTTCTCGCCGGCCGTCCGGACGGCGACGCGGAAGAACCGCTGATCGAGGCCGGCGAAGTTGTCGCAGACCCGAATGGCGATCCCGTCGGCGAGGAGGAGGCGCGCGAGCTCGGGGGCGGAGACGTCCCCGCGATCGATGCGGATCAGGAGAAAGTTGGCCGTCCCCGGATAGACGGCCAGCCCCGGGATCGCCTGGAGTTCCCCGGTGAGCTCCGCGCGCCGCTCGCGGACGAAGCGACGCGTTTCTTCCGCGTATTCGACGTCGCGAAGGGCCGCCGCGCCGACGGCCTGGGCGAGGGTGTTCACCGACCAGGGCGGAGCGATGGCGCGCAGTCGCCGGATGATCTCCCGGTCTGCAACGATGCCGCCCAGGCGGAGACCGGGGATGGCATAGAATTTGGTGAGCGACCGTAAAACGATAAGGTTCGAAGGCCTTTCCCTCGCGAGGAGGCTCTCTTCCGCGACAAAGTCGGCGAAGGCTTCGTCGACGACGAAGGCCGTTTCCGGACGGCTGCAGGCGAGTTGCCGGAGGACGTCGGCGGGAGAGAAAGAACCGGTCGGATTGTTCGGCCGGCCTAAGAAAACGATCTCATCCCCCCGGAGGGCGGCCTCGATCTCCGCGAGGTCCGGGACGAAGCACCGCTCCTCCCGGAGGAGAATCCGCTCCACAGTCAGCCCCGCCAGTTCGGCCGCGGCGGCGTAGTCGACGTAAGCGGGGACGGGGATAACGGCGAGCCCCTTTCCGAGGACCCGCGGAAGAAGATAGAGGAGCTCCGTTTCGCCGTTCCCCATGAGGACCTCCTCCTCCGCGACGCCGAAACGCCCGGCGAAGGCCCGGACGAGATCCGTGCAGTCGGGATCGGGGTAGTGGACGAGGGAGCTCACCTGCGCGCTGATCAGGGGGCGGAACCACTCCGGGGGGCCCAGAGGGTTGATGTTGGCCGAAAAATCGAGGATCTCCCCGGCAGGTCTCCCTGCGGCGGCCGCGAGTTTCGTGATGTTTCCACCGTGCCGGTCCGTCATAAGACGCCTCCGTGGAGAAGCGCCGCCGCGGCGAGGGCGGGGCAAAGTTCGGTGAGCTCGCAGGCCGCCCCTAAGGTGTCGCCGGTCAGCCCGCCGATCCGCCGGAAACTGTAGGCCGCAAAGAGGAGGGCGGCGAGAAAGGCAACCCCTCCCGCGATCAGCCCCGGAACGCGACCGGCAAGACCGCCCACGGCAAGAAGAACAGCAAGCGACCAGACGGCGTGGAGGCGCGACCGGCTCCGGTGAAAGACCCCGGCGAGCCCCCCCTCCGGGCGGACATAGGGGAGCAGGGCCATGTTCGTAAGCAGGGCGCAACGGCCGGAGAGGGGCGTCAGGAGGAGGACCCACCAGCGCCAGGGGCCGGCAACCGAGGCGATGAGCGCGATCTTGAGGACGACGACACAGACGATTGCCGTGACCCCCATCGGCCCGGTCCGGCTGTCCTTCATAATGGCGAGTATCCGCTCGCGGGGGCGGGCGCTGAAAAAGCCGTCCGCCGTGTCGGCGAGGCCGTCGATGTGGAGGGCGCCGGATACTGCGATCAGCATGATGACGGCCAAGACGCTGGTCACCGGCACGGGAAAGAGATGCCCCAGTCCCCAGTCCAGAACGGCGACCGCCCCCCCGATCAGGATGCCGACGGCGGGAAAGAAGGGGAGCGATCCCCCGAGCGTCCGCTCGTCGGGACTGAGACCCGCGGCGAGGGGCAGGATCGTCAGGAACTGGATCGCCGCTAAAAACCTTTTCATGATGCCCCCGCAAGAAGCGCCAAAAGCCGTGATTGTGGCGCGGCGAAGTCGTCTTTCATGAGTTTGCCTTCGATACCATCGCTTCGTCGAACGTGGCCACCTCCGTCAGGACCCGGACGGCGGCCTCCAGGAAATTCATCGCCAGCGCCGCCCCTGTTCCCTCGCCGAGACGGAGGTCGAGGTCGATGAGCGGCTGCTTGCCTAAGATCTCCAGGGCGACGCGGTGTCCCTTCTCCACGCTCCGGTGGGCGGCGATCATGTAGTCCGCCGCCGTGGGGCAGAGCGAGTGGGCGATGAGCGCCCCCGCGGTGGAGATGAAGCCGTCCACAACGACCGGCTTTTTGAGCGCGGCGGCCCCCAGGATGAGGCCGGCGATCCCCCCGATCTCGAATCCGCCCACCTTGGCGAGAACGTCCAGACCGTCCTGCGGGTCGGGGCTGTTCACCTGCAGGCTTTTTTCGATGACGCGGACCTTGCGGGCGAACTGCTCCTCGTCGATTCCGGTGCCGTGGCCGGTGACCTCCGCTGCGGGGCAGCCGCTGAAGACGGCGACGATCGCGCTGCTGGGGGTCGTGTTCCCGATCCCCATGTCTCCCGTCCCGAAGACGTCGACCGCTTCTGCCGCCCTTCCGGCGATGTCGATGCCGGCCTCGAGGGCGCGGATCGCCTCCTCCCGGCTCATTGCCGGGCCCTGCGCCATGTTCCTCGTGCCAGGACCGATCCGCCGGGAGACGATCTTCCCCGCGGCGGCCAGTTCGCTGAGATCCGCGGCTACACCCATGTCCACGACGGTTACCGTGGCGCCCGCCTGGCGGGCCAGGGCGTTGATCCCCGCCCCGCCTGCGACGAAGTTATAAACCATCTGGGGCGTTACCTCCTGCGGGTATTTGCTCACCCCTTCGGCGACGACGCCGTGGTCCCCGGCCATCGTGAAGATCGCCTTCCGGGCGATGGGCGGCCGCATGGAGCGGGTGATCCCCGCCAGGTCCTCGGCGAGATCGAGGAGGCGCCCGAGCGCCCAGTAAGGCATGGTCAGCGACTCCAGACGCCTGTGCGCCTGCACCCGGACGGCGGCGTCCGGGGGGACGATTACAGAAATAGTATCCTGCAGTAAATTCATTCCAACTCCTTTCAACTCCTTTTTGTTGTCACCCTACGGCTTTACCCCCCGATTTCAGAAGGAGCGGGAGGCCGGAGACGACGAGCGTGACCGTTCCGGCCGCCTCCGCCATTATTTGATTGCAACGTCCGGCGCAGTCGCGGAACCGCCGCGCCGGTTCGTTGTCGGGAATGATCCCCATGCCCAGTTCATTCGTTACAAAGATGACCGTGCCGGGAAACGCCCCGCAGGCGTCGATCAGCTCCCCGCAGCGGCCGGCCATTGCCTCTTCGGTAAAAACATCCCTCCGTTTTTCGGCCTCGTAGAGGAGGTTGTTGACCCAGAGGGTGAGGCAGTCGACGAGGAACACCCGGCAGGCGCCAGCCCGGCGGATGGCGCCGGCCAGATCGTCGGTCTCCTCGATAGTCTCCCAGTCGGATGCGAGTCTCGCCTCGCGGTGCTTCCGGACCCGTTCCGCCATCTCCCCGTCGATCACGGGGGAGGTCGCCAAGTAAGCGCGCGGGCCGGGGAGGGCCTCCGCCATCTTCTGAGCGTAGGCGCTCTTGCCGCTCCGGCTTCCGCCGGTGATGAGGATGATCTCCGCCATGCGCCAGTCCTCCAACAGGCTGCTGAAAAACGCCCATCTGCGGCGTTTCCCTCGTCCCTTGTCGTTGCGGCATCCGACCGAATACGCCGCACGCCCCGGGCATCCGGGGGGCTTGCATCAGCCCTCCAGATGATGTGTGTCATTGACGCGGGTCAGGACTCCTCTTCCGTCCTCGATCCGGATCTCGGAAATGGATGCCGGACGGACGTCAAAGAGGAGATACTGCCGGTAGTCCAGTCCGAGAAAGCGGCAGATGAAAAGCCGGATGGCGCCCCCGTGGGTGATGGCGACAACGGTCCCGGCCGGATCGTCGGCGATCCGGCCGGCCGCCGCCCCGATCCGTTCACGGAAGGCGCCGATGTCCTCGCCGCCGGGGAAGGCGAAATCCTCATCCAGGGCGGCCCAGCGGTCGACGGCGGCGGGGTCGGCGGCGGCAACCTCCGCAAAGCTCATCCCCTCCCAGCGACCGAAATCGATCTCCCGGAGGTCGTCGTCAAGGTCAAGAGTTGCACCGGCGCCCAGAGCGATTCCGGCGGTCTCGCGGCACCGGAGGAGCGGGCTGCAGAGGATGCGCGCCCCGTTCAGGGGGCCGAGCTCTCCGGCGAGGGCCGCCGCCTGACGCCTCCCCTCCGCGGAGAGCGGCGCATCCGTCCGGCCGACGTAACAGCCGCGGCAGCTCTCTCCCAGATCTCCATGCCTGATGAGGATCAATCGCTGGGTCATGCGTTCTCTCTCAAAATAAAAAATCCCCGCGCCTTTCGACGTGGGGATGCCGTATTTCATCCTCAATCCGGTTCCGATCCGCAACCCCTCTCCACGAGGGTCATAACAACAGGACAGCCTGCGGGCAGGTCTTCTGGCTTCCGGATCATTCTCCGGCCGCGCCTTCCCATCCTTTCCGGATAGTGACGTCAAGCGGCCTTTGTCCCCGGCTACAGCGGCGGGACCGCGACGGACTCGCACCGTCTTCCCTGTCGCCCGGAGGGGCGACCCGCAGGGATATGGTTCCCTTATATTACAGCCCGTCGCGTCTGTCAAGGAGAATGTCCGGCAGAACCTCCTCCCTCCCCCCGCCCGTTCTTAGAGCGAACCCTTTCCTTGCAGGTTCGAAAGCTTTTCCAGCAGGAGCACGAAACTGGAATTGTCCATATCGCCCTGTCCGTCGTTGAGCGTTTCGGTCATCAGTTCGCGCACCTGCGCAGTCACGGGCAGTGCTGCGCCGTACGCCCTGCCGGCTTCCAGGGTGATGTCCAGATCCTTGCGATGCAGGCGCATTCGAAAGCCGGGTTTGAAGTTTCTCTCGATCATCCGCTGCCCGTGGAATTCCAGAATGCGGCTGTAGGCCGCGCCGCCCATCAACGCCTGACGCACCTTGACCGGATCGACGCCGGCCTTTGCAGCGAAGACCAGCGCCTCGGCCACCGCTTCGATATGGATGGAGGTGAGGATCTGGTTCGCGGCTTTGGTAATCTGTCCCGCGCCCGAATCGCCGATGAGCAGAATCGTTTTCCCCATCGCCTGGAAAACGGGCATGGCGCGATTGAACGCCGCTTCCCTGCCGCCGACCATGATCGAAAGCGTCGCATTCCGCGCGCCAATGTCGCCGCCGCTGACCGGCGCATCAAGAAAATCGCAGCCGTGCGCTTCGGCTTCGTGGGCGAGCTTGCGAACTGCAAGCGGCGAAATCGTGCTCATGTCGATGATCAGCATCCCCGGGCGCACGCCGTCGAACACGCCGTCCCTGCCTGCGACGACCTGTTCGACGTCGGGCGTGTCCGGCAGCATCGTGATCACGACATCGCTCTTCTGCGCGATCTCTTTCGGCGTGTTGCACCACACCGCGCCCTCGGCAAGCAGATCCTCGACCCTGGAGCGCGTGCGCGTCAGCACATTTGCCGGGTAACCTGCTTTCATGAGGTTGCGCGTCATCGGCTTGCCCATCGCGCCGAGACCGATAAAGCCAATGCGTTCCATAATCCCTCCCCTTGGACGTACAACCGTACGTCCCTGATATTTGACGACTTCGGAAATGAGTCAACGGCGCGGGAAATCGTCAAAGCCCAAACCTGACCACGCTTATCCCGCGTCCGCTGGAGTAATTCGTTAGGCGGCGCAATGTCATGTTTTTACTTTGGTGGGAAATTATCCGGATTAATGACATACCATACATTATTCACACCCTGACCATTTGTTTCCCCTTTTTGTTTGTCATTAATCCAGTAATAGAGAGGGTAGCCCCTGAAAGTCGTCTGTTTTTTGCCATCCTCTCTTGTAATTGTTCCAAACTCCTCCTCTTTTATGCCTTCGGGTGCTGCAACTGTCTCGCGGTAATATATGGGCCACTTCTCCAGGCAGGGTCCGCTGCAAGCACTTTTCCCTGGAGAATCCTTTTAATTATGTGTTGTGCATAACAAAAAGCTCGCCGGGAGCCGGGAGCATCCCGGCGATCCGGGCTACTTGTTTTGCACTCACTTCTTCAGTTCAATCATAATATCTTCAAGCAAGTCACGAAACCACTTTTTCTCTTGTGCTGCATTGACGAAAATCCGCTTCCAGATGGACACAGGTTCCGTAATCGTTGTCTGGCTGCCCCAGTTTAGCGTATGTTTCGGTTTTCGATAATAACCGATTCTTATCCATTCCGGCTCTTTTTCATCCTTGAATTCGATGAGATCAACCACGTCCCAATAGGGCACAGCACCGCTTTCGTTGGTGCTTTCAACAACCGCCCGATCTTTCAAGATGCCATGTTTGTCTCCCTCGTTTCCAGGATACTTGAAAGAGACCCTTTTTCCTATGCAGGATAGAATTCTATGTAGTTCATCGGTCATAGGATTTGTCATGCTTAATCTTCCTTCAGGCATAACTCCAAGTTCAGCGGCTCGGCCGCCTCCCCTTTTCCGGCGGTATTTTTCTTCTCTGTTCTAAGCCCATCCATATGGAGTGACGCTACTGTAGGCTCGCCACGTAAACACTCCAATGGCAATAACCAAAACGACGGTTAGCCATAGCGGGAAGGGGGCCCAAGCTTGCACTCCGAGCATGGCAACGGTCAGCACCACAAACATGCATATTGAGGCAATGCGTTTGCGACGTAGGCGCCTGACACCAATCTGCTTTGCGATTTCTTGAGGGACAGGATTGCTGCCAGTCTGAGCAAAGAGATCATCAATCCGCGGCTGTAGACTTGTATGGACGTAAGTCAACAGGCCAGCGATCACCAAGAGTAGAAGGAACTTAAGCCCCAGTATTGGGTTGGTTACCAGGGCATCTAACCCCAATCCCCGCAATAGCACCAGGGATAGTCCTGTCACTAGAACAGTGCCCTGGAACACAAAGCACGGGATGGTGCGGTTCTTAATGATGTTTTCCATGTAGGTATCTACTCGGTCACCCAGTGGCGGACCCAATCGAGCGCGTTGATTGACGGCGACGAGAGCATAGAAGGGCCACGCCATTAGGATAGCGGTAACGATGTGGATGACCTTGAGAATGCTGATAACAGTTTCCATGATTTACTCTCCTTTCTTTCTTGCCAACTTTGACAATCTGCTATTCACCGAAGCATCAAATTGCGGGCTCCGCGGTAGGAATGCCGGTTACCCGGCACCCCCCGCACAGACCCGGACGTGCAGTTTTCCCGTATCCGGTTCCTCGGTTGTACTCACTTCCGCGCAAGTCGTAGTTTCGCCTTGTCCGCTATTCCCCGCAGTGAGGTTGGCTCATGTTGCTCCGATCCGACTATGTCCGGCATAAGTTTCCTTTACGGGCTCCGTACTTCCGTCAGGTCCTTCCCCATGTACATGGCTTTCCCACACTCCGAGTACTATGCCTGATAAGACACCTCATGGGCATCCGACGGGATTCCCCTTTGACAGTATTCCTCCGCCTCCCTGTCCGGTTTTCATTGCCGCCCTTTAGGTTCCGGTATGGTTCAGTGTCCGGGTTTCCCCTTCCGTGCCTAAATAACCGTATACCTTACAACAGCCTCTCTCACCGGCAGGAGCCTATGGGGCTTCCCAAGTTCTTCGACGTATCTCTTCCTGCATGCCATGGCCTGTGGACTCCGGCGGACCTTCACATCCTCGCCATTTCGGATGATCTTGTGTTGCCTTCGGTGACCGTTAATACCCCCGGCATCCGCAACAATCCCTTTTTCGAAGCTGTACTAGCTCTTCAGGAGGCGCGGCCCTCCCTACGGCCTTCAGGATTCTCTGTCTACGCTTCACCTGTTTTGTTCGCCAACACCCTCGTTGACTCCGCCACAGACGCAAGACTCGATACGGGTGGGTGGCTAACCCTTACCCAACAGGGACTTTCACCCTGCAAGAT
>Ga0154454_1066_pt3 | contig 36715 bp, 38 predicted proteins | sample RifGroC2_FD_105647 | JGI IMG/M metagenome (GOLD analysis project Ga0154454, IMG submission 105647) | Syntrophobacterales bacterium GWC2_56_13 | reverse complement strand
GGCGCGGGGAAATCGACGCTGCTCCTGACCCTGGCCGGTTTGCTGAAACCCGCGCAGGGGAGCCTCCTCATCCGGGGGGAGGAGATCGACGCCGGCGGTTCCGGTTACCGCCGGCGGATCGCGATGGCTTTCCAGGAGCCGCTACTCTTCGATGCGACCGTTTTCGACAATGTCGCCGCGGGCCTGAAGATCCGCGGCATGGGGAGGGCGGAGATCGGGCGGACCGTGTCCGCATATCTGGAGCGTTTCGGCATCGGCCACCTGGCCCCGCGGTCCGCCCGGAAGCTTTCCGGAGGGGAGGCGCAGCGGACGAGCCTCGCCCGCGCCTTCGTAACGAAACCGGAGATCATCTTTCTCGACGAGCCCTTCTCCTCGCTCGATGCCCCGACGCGGGAGGAGCTGATCGGGGATCTCGAAAGGATTCTGCGCGAGACGCATACGACGGCGACCGTGGCCACGCATGATCAGGCGGAGGCCCTCCGGCTGGCCGACCGGATCGCAGTCATGAACGAGGGGAAGATCGCCCAGATCGGGCCGGTCGCCGAGGTGATCAACCGGCCGGCGGACGGTTTTGTCGCCTCTTTCGTGGGCGTGGAGACGGTCCTGCCGGGGCGGGTCATCAGGACCTCCGACGGCGTTTTCACTGCCGCCGTGGAAGGCGGTGAGATAGAGGCGGTAGGCCAGGTTCGCCCGGGAGCCGCGGTTCTCTGCTGCATCCGTCCGGAGCACGTGACCCTCTCGACGAATTCCCCGCTGTCCGGGTCGAGCGTACGGAATGTCTTTCCCGGAACGATCCGGAAGATCACGCCCCTCGGGCTTTTCCACCGGGTCCGCCTCGACTGCGGTTTCGACCTTGTGGCCTATGTGACGCGCCAATCGCTCGAAAACCTAACACTGTACGAAGGCAAAAAAGTGACGGCCTCCTTCAAGGCGACGGCGGTCCACGTCATCCCCCGCGGGACGCCGCAGGTTTGAAAAAACCTTCCAATCCTTCGCATATTCCGTTAAAATATCATTCAGTCCAGCGGGTCAACGGAATGTCCGGCCTCGCCCGGCGCCTGGCCGAGGGGCAGTGAAGGGGTGCGCGGGTTGGCCGGGGGAGCCCATACAACTATCGGAGGTGAGTGATGGCGGGTAAAGTGGAAAAGAGGGAAACGAAGAAGGTTCTGGTACTGCTGGGGAGCCCCAGGAAGAAGGGGAATAGCGGCATTCTGGCGGACCGGATCGCCAGGGGGGCCAAGGCGTCCGGGGCGAAGGTGGAGACCATCTTCCTTCACGGTCTGAACATCGCTCCCTGCAACTCTTGCTACGCCTGCCAGAAGGAGAAGAGCAAGGGCTGCGCCATCAAGGATGCGATGCAGGACCTCTATCCGAAGCTCCTCGAAGCGGAGGCCTGGGTCATCGCGAGCCCCGTCTACTGGTTCACGATGTCGGCGCAGACGAAGATCTTTATGGACCGCTGCTTCGCCCTGCCCGCTTATGCGAAGGAAGCGTTCGCCGGAAAACGGATCGCCATCGCGATGAGCTACGGCGATGCCGATCCGTTCAGCTCGGGTTGCGTCAACGCCCTGCGCACCTTCCAGGATGCCTTCAACTACACGCGGGCGAAGATTGTCGGGATGGTCTACGGCAGTGCGTACGAGGCAGGGGAGATCCGGGCGAATGATGTCCTGATGAAGGCGGCCGAGGAGCTGGGAAAGAAGTTGGTATGCCTGGTGCCATAAGGATAGTGTTGCTGCCCGGGATGAGTGCGGAATCGAGAAAAGATGGGGCGCGGCCGATCCTGAAGGCGGGGAAACCCGCTGCGCCGACTGGGAAATAGTATTATTCGTACCTCTTGTTGATGCGGCCCCCCGTTCTGTCCAAGGGGCTTTACAAAAATGCACGCTTGGTATAGGTTGTTCACCGTTACCTGTGAAAGTCCTTATTTCGCAGGGAATGCAGGGAGTGGATTGTGCCTCTTCCCGTCCCGGCGGTTCTACAGCCGGCATCGGCCTGTGGTGATCAATGCTGCTGAGATTGAGGAGGTGTCTGATGGCTCGAAAGAAAATTAAGAAGATAACCCTCGGCCTGCGGATGAAGGCCGGCCGGGAGAAGATGGGAATGAGCGTCGAGGACCTCGCCCTGGAGACGGGGTACCTGCCGGAGGTTCTCAAGGGGGTGGAGGAGGACCGTACCGTACCGCCTGTGTCGCTCGTCCTCCAGCTCAGCCGCGTCCTGAAGCTGAACATGGACGAACTGGAGACGGAGGAGGATGCCCGGGTCACCTCGATCTACGAGGGGACCTCCGAGGTCCAGCGGATCGTTATTGCCCGGGAGGTCATGCAAGACTGATCCTATGTTGTTTTCATCTTCCTTCGATACAGGCAGAATAGCCATCATCGGGCCGGGCCGGCTGGGGACCGCTTTTGCCTACAAGTTTGGCCGCGACAACAAACGGGTGATCGTCTACTACCATGACGTCGACGTCTGCAAGGCGATCAACCGGGAGCACCTCAACCCGAAACACCTGACCGAGGACCTCGCCCGGCGCCTCGGCGGGATCGACAAGGTACCCAGGCTTTCCCCGAAGGTCTATGCCACGAACAACCTGGAGCAGGTGGTAGAGAACAACGACTTCCTTTTCCTCTCCGTCACGATGGACCGGCTTCCGGAGATCCTGAATCAGATGAAGCCGATCCTGGAGAGGAAAAGTACGCATACCTGCTTTATCTCGGCGATCAAGGGGCTGACTGCGAGCGAGATCAACCGCCTGCTCATCACCCCCTCCCGGCTCATCCGCAGCAACTTCTTCACCCTAAAGGACCGATTCGATGTGGTTTCCATCGGGGGGCCGTTCTTCGACATGGATATCGCCCTGGGGAAGCCGGTCTGCCTCACCGTGGCGGGCGCTAAGGATGTCTGCCGGATCGTCCGGAACGGGTTCATCGGTTCCAACCGGCGGGAGCTGACCTCATTCTACAATTTCGATGACGTCGGGATCGAGATCTGCGGCGCCCTGAAGAACATCGCAGCCAACCTCAAGGGGGTGACGGACTGTCTCGACCTCGGCGACTCGATCCCGGGGACTATCTTTTCACGCTCCGGCGTGGAGATGAGGTCACTCTCCCGTCTTCTCGGAGGGAGTTTTCAGGCCTTCCAGAGTCAGGCCGGAGTGGGAGACATGTATGTCACCTTCTCCTCGGATGCGAGCAAGAATCACCGCTACGGCCGCTTCTTCTACGAACTCTTCACCGGGAATTCAATCGAGACCCATCTTAAGGTCCTCCAGCGGATCGACGGGAAACCGGAAGGGCCGAACACCATCCTCAATGTCCACAAGTTCCTGGAAAAACGGAACATGTACAGCCCGATCTTCCATTGCGCCTACAAGATCTTCAACGAAGAGCGGTCCCGGGAGGAGATCCGGGAGCAGATTCTCCAGGCGACGCAGTTCGACCGGCGGACGAATGAGTTCATCGGTCCGTTATCGCGCCTCATCTACCGGCTTTTTCCAAACCTCTGGTACCGGCGCCACCGCGGCTTCCTGGCGAACCAGTAAATAAATTCTTGACATCTGTTTTTTGGGTATGTTAGGGGAGTTCCAAAGTCTTTGGAGAGTTGAAACCGTGAAAATAGGTGCAGAAGTGATATCGTTGTTCTGGTGGTGGCAGACCTCAGAAGTCTGCCCGCATTAGCTCTCCGTAAAATGGGCCGTGGGCAGGGTGGAACCCTTCCCATGTCTCGGGACGACCGTACATGAAGCCATGGAAAGTTCCCATGGCTTTTTAGTTTTTGGAGGTTTCGTAAGGTTGTTATCATGGTGTTTGTCCTGAGCCCGTCGAAGGATCGAGCCATGACGTGTCATGTCACCCTTTGAGTAGTCCGGGGCGACATGTATTTTCATAAAAAAGGAGGCAGATTATGGAACAGACAAAGGTCGTTCTGGCGGATCACGAGATCCCGAGGCAGTGGTACAACATCCAGGCGGACTTGCCCAAACCGATGAGCCCCCCGCTCCATCCCGGGACGGGAAAACCGGTCGGCCCGGGGGATCTGGCGCCGGTCTTCCCGATGAACCTCATCGAACAGGAGGTAAGCCAGGAGCGGTGGATCGACATCCCCGGCGAGGTCCTCGAGAAGTACCTGATCTGGCGGCCGAGTCCCCTCTGCCGGGCACGGAATTTTGAGAAGCTTCTCGATGCCCCCGTGAAGATCTACTACAAGAACGAGGGGTTGAGCCCTGCCGGCTCCCACAAGCCGAACACCGCCGTCGCTCAGGCCTATTACAACAAGGTCTTCGGTGTGAAACGGCTTTCCACGGAAACCGGCGCCGGCCAGTGGGGCAGCGCCCTGGCGATGGCCTGCCGGATGTTCGGTCTGGAGTGCCGCGTCTTCATGGTCCGGGTGAGCTACGAGCAGAAGCCCTACCGGCGGATGATGATGAACACCTGGGGGGCCGAGTGCATCCCGAGCCCCAGCGACCGGACCGAGGCGGGTCGCCAGGTCCTGGCCGCGCATCCCGACTCTCCGGGGAGCCTCGGGATCGCGATCAGCGAGGCGGTGGAGGATGCGGTCTCCCACGAGAATTCCCGTTATTCCCTGGGAAGCGTCCTGAACCATGTTCTGCTCCACCAGACGATCATCGGCCTGGAGGCGCAGAAACAGTTCGAAAAGATCGGGGTCTATCCCGACGTGGTGATTGGCTGCGCCGGCGGCGGGAGCAATTTCGCCGGTACCGCACTCCCCTTCGTCCGGGACAAGATCCATGGGAAGCAGGTGCGGATCGTCGCTGCCGAACCGGCCTCCTGCCCCACGATGACGAGGGGGCCTTTCGCCTACGACTTCGGCGATCTGGCGATGAAGACGCCGCTGCTGCCGATGTACACGCTCGGCCATGACTTCGTGCCCGCGCCGATACACGCCGGGGGGCTCCGTTACCACGGGATGGCGCCGATCGTGAGCCACCTCCTCCGGGAGGGATTGATCGAGGCCAAGGCTTACGACCAGATCGAAACCTTCGAGGCGGGCGTGAAGTGGGCGCGGACCGAGGGCTTTATCCCCGCCCCGGAGACCAACCACGCCATCGCCGCGGTCGTCGCAGAGGCGCGGCGGGCGAAGGAGGAGGGGAAGGAGCGGACGATCCTCTTCAACTGGAGCGGTCACGGGTTGGTCGATATGGCGGCCTACGACGCCTACCTCACCGGAAAACTGACTCCCCATGAACTCCCCGATGAGGATATCCAGCGGGCCTTGAAGGCGATCGAGGGCTTTCCGAAGCCGTAACCGTGCCCCAATCCCGGTTTTTGTCATTCCATTCTCCAGCGGGAGGTGACAGGGGCGCATCATATCACATAACTTCTTTTAAGGCCGCCCCAACCGGGGCGGCCCTAAAATTCGATCTTCCCCATGTTCATGCTCAATTCTCCTTGTCTACATCCACCACCCAATTTTACGCGGGCTGGTCCGGGAGATCCTGGAGCTGGTGGAGAGTTTCGAGGAGCACAAAGTCAGCGATATAGTGCTTTACCTGGTTTGAAGAAGAGGAGGCGCAGCATTCTGATGCTTTCGTAAAGCGGGAAGAAAACAGGAGAAGAAACGGTGTCGCGTGAGATACTGCTGGAAATCAATAACTTAAAGACCTATTTCTACACCGACGGCGGCGTGGCCCGGGCCGTCGACGGTATGGACCTGGTTCTCTATCGGGGAGAAACCCTGGGCGTCATCGGCGAGTCGGGGTGCGGGAAGAGCGTCACGGCGCTTTCAGTCATGCGGCTCGTCGCCGAGCCGGCGGGGCGGATCGTGGAGGGCGAGATCCTCTTCGAGGGGCTGGACCTGCTGAAGAAGAGCCGGGAGGAGATGCGCGCGATCCGGGGGAACGCAATCTCCATGATCTTTCAGGAGCCCATGACATCGCTCAATCCTGTCTTCACGATCGGCAATCAGATCATGGAGTCGATCATCCTCCACCAGAAGCTTAACAAGAAGGATGCCCGCGGGAAAGCGATCGAGATGATCCGGCTCGTGGGCATCTCCTCGCCGGAGAAGCGGATCGATGACTATCCCCACCAGATGAGCGGCGGTATGCGGCAGAGGGCCATGATCGCCATGGCCCTCTCCTGCCGGCCGAAGCTGCTCATTGCCGACGAGCCCACGACGGCGCTCGATGTGACGATCCAGGCGCAGATCCTGCGGCTGATCCGGAAGATCAAGGAAGAGATCGGCATGGCCGTCATGATGATCACCCATGATCTGGGCGTTATTGCGGAGGTTGCCGAGGATGTGGCGGTGGCCTATGCGGGGAAGGCGGTGGAATACGCGGATGTGCGGACGATCTTCCAAAATCCGCTGCATCCCTATACTCGCGCCCTCTACAACTCGATTCCCCGGCTGACGGACAGCCGGAAGAAGCGGCTGGAGGTCATCTCCGGCTCGGTGCCCAATCCGCTCTTTTTCCCGCCGGGGTGCCGGTTTCATCCTCGCTGCGGCTACGCCCGCGACTTCTGCCGGGTGGAGGAACCGGCCATGGAGGATGCCGGGGCCGGCCATCGGGTTCGATGTTTCATGTACAATGACGAGAAAAGGGGTTTTTTTGCCTGAGAGGACAGAGGAGAGGGGTAAAAAGTGCTGGACGTAAGAAACCTGAAGAAATATTTCCCCATCCGGGGCGGAGTCTTTTCCCGGATCAGGGGGTATGTTCAGGCCGTGGACGGCGTCAGCTTTCACATCCGACGGGGCGAGATCCTGGGGCTCGTCGGAGAATCGGGCTGCGGTAAGACGACGGTAGGCAGGCTGGTCTTGGGGCTCCTGGAGCCGACGGCCGGGGAGGTCCTCTTCGAAGGGGTGGATCTGGCGGGGCTTACGAAAGAGGAACTGCGCCGGATCAAGCGGGACATGCAGATCATCTTCCAGGATCCTTATTCCTCCCTGAATCCCCGGATGACGGTAGGGGACATCATCGGCGAGGCGCTCCAGATCCACGGCGTCGCCCGGGGCAGGGAGAAGACGGACCGCGTGAACGCCCTGCTGGAGACAGTGGGGATGGATCCCCGATATGCGCAGAAGTATCCCCATGAGTTCAGCGGCGGGCAGCGGCAGCGGATCGGCATCGCCCGCGCACTGGCGCTGAATCCCAAGCTGATCGTCTGCGACGAACCCTTGTCGGCCCTCGATGTGTCGATTCAGGCCCAGGTGATCAATCTCCTGGAGGACCTGCAGGCCCGTTTCGGCCTCACTTATCTGTTCATCGCCCATGACCTGAGCGTCATCAGGCACATCTCCCACCGGGTAGCCGTCATGTACCTGGGAAAGATCATGGAAACCGCCGGTACGGAGGAACTCTACTCTCATCCTCTCCATCCCTATACGGAGGCCCTCCTTTCCGCCGTACCGGTGCCGGATCCGACGCTGGAGCGCAAGCAGATCATCCTGACGGGGGACGTCCCCAGCCCGATCAACCCCCCCTCCGGCTGCCGCTTCCGCACACGCTGCCCGTATGCCCGGCCGGTCTGCGCCGAGCGGGAACCGCCGCTCGTAGAGGTGGCGAAGGAGCATGAGGCCGCCTGTCATAAACTCGATGCGACCCTGGCGGCTCACTGGCGGCAGTAGCCGCGGGGGAAAAAGCGGGGGGCCGACGGTGGAGGAGAAGGCCGTCGCTGCGGCGAAACGCCTGCTTGCGGACCATAAGCCTCTGGGGCTTCCCGGGGCACAGGAGAAACCCCTCTCCGGTCGGGGAAAGGACAGGATGGGGGATACGCAATCGAGAAAAGGAGATGAACCGATGGAGCTTTTAGAGAGAATATCCGAGGAACTGCAGAACGGCAATTATATCGATGTGCCCAAGCTGACCAGGGAAGCCCTCGCCCAGGGCATTGCACCGGCAGTGATCCTCAGCGATGCCCTGGTCGCCGGCATGGATGTGGTGGGCGAGAAGTTCCGCCGGGATGAGCTCTTCATGCCCGAGGTCCTCATAGCCGCCAAGGCCATGCAGTCAGCCATGGAGGTCCTGAGGCCCAAGCTCATCGAAACGGGGGTGAGAACGGCCGGGATGATTGTCCTCGGCACCGTCAAGGGGGACCTCCATGATATCGGCAAGAACCTCGTGGGGATGCTGTGCGAGGGAACGGGCTATCAGGTGATCGACCTGGGCGTGGATGTGGCGCCGGAGCGTTTTGTCGAGGCGGTGAGGACCCATAAGCCCGATATCGTCGGACTTTCTGCGCTGCTCACCACAACGATGCCCCGGATGAGGGAGGTCATCGAATCCCTCGTGGAAGCGGGGCTGCGGGGCAGTGTGAAGGTGATGGTGGGGGGGGCGCCGGTGACGGAGAAGTTCGCCCAGGATATCGGGGCGGACGGCTATTCCCCCGATGCGACCAGCGCCGTCGAAAAGGCCCGCATCCTCACGACACGCTGAACGGAATGATCTGTTTCCAGGATAAACCATGAGCGCCGCCATCGGCCTTTCAACGACCCTGGCTACGAACGCCATCGTGGAGGCAAAGATTCTTATCGTGCCGATGCCGATTTCGCAATGTTTTTTATGAACATTCCGCTACACCCCAACCACGATCATCGGCACGGCGCCCCCCATTTTGCAGCCGGGATTTTATTGACATATGAACCCGTTCTGCTTATGCTTCCCCCCGTGAAAATACCATACGACGTCAAACATGCCATGGCCAACGCCGGCTTGAAACGGGTCGACCATGAGGCGAGGCAATCCGGATGAAAAATATTTTTCGCATCCATCGCCGGGTTGAACCCGGACAGTACCGTCTGGTGGAACTATTTTGGGATATCCGAACCTATGGCATTCTGCCCGCCATCTTTGCCGACGCGGAAGAGATCGATGGGGTCATGGCGCACACCAAGGTGTTTGTGGTGGACCGGCGCAGTGAGATGTTCGTAGATAACGACGACGGTTCCATCACCATCGGCCTGACGCATCTGCGTGAAGCCTCGGACGAATTCCTGTATCTGGATATCATTCACGAGCTGTGCCATGTCAAACAGCACCTGCAGGGACGGAATCTTTACGACAGGAGCAAGGCTTATGTAGATCGGGAGACAGAAATCGAGGCTTACCAGGTAACCGTACAGGAGGCCCGCCGAATCGGTTTGAAAGATGAGGCCATCGCCAATTATCTCCGCGTGTCGTGGATCACGCCGGAGGAGCACAAACGGCTGGTCCGCAGACTGGATGTGACCGAAAAGTATGATTTAACCTGACGATTCGGTATTGCCGACTGTCGCGACGATCTCGTCGAAGCGCTCGTAGAGACGCGAAAAGTCGGTATCGGTCATGCCTTGGGCGATCGCCGCGTCGAGAAAACGTTTCATTCAGACACATGCTACAAATGTAGTGAATCTTGACATATAATACTTTATCGTGCCATACTTATATTATAGCTTTTAGGTTGCAATTATGCGCCAAATAGAGCGCCCGTTGGATCTTTAAAAAGTTTTTAGGAAAGGGAGGTATTTGTCATGAAGAAAAAATATGTTGTTGCCGACGAACAGGTAAAGAAGTTCCATGACAGATTATGGGAACTGGAAAACTGCTGGCGGAAAAACATCCTTGAACCGGAACAAACGCTGGACGGATTGCAGCTGTTGATTGAAAACAAGCGAATGATGGTTGTGCCCGCCGTCGACTATTCGCCTTTGCTCGCCGATTGGGAGGCGTTTTATCGGAACCTTGGCATTGACTGCGGTTTGTCGGACGTCATTATCCCCGATGACCCGGGCGGATTCAACCAGGTTATCGTTATGGCCAAAGGCATCACTCCACAATCGGCCTACGACCTTTGCGCCAAGAATTTTCCGTGTTGGAAATGCACGGATGATGACTTGGACAAGATTGTGACATCGGACAGAACGGCGAAAGACGGTTCATACGCTATCCGTGTCCGTAACTGCGTGGAAGCCGATGAAGAACTGAAAAATCTTTCAGCTAATCATCTGAAACAGCAAAATATTCCGGGCATTACCTTGGAAGAGCGGGAGATATTTGAGCTCAAATTTTTTAAGGAAACCAACAGACATCTGGACATTAAAAATTGGACGCTCTGCGCGGGTTCGCGCTGTAGTTTTGGCCCTGTGCCGGGCGTCAACTGGTTCAGCGCCCAGTTTATGGTTCACTGGCGCCCTCCCGGCTTTGCGCGTGCTGGCTTGCGTTCCCGTTACGCAGTTTCTTAATTCTTGTAACTTTTTTCTTGTACCCTCGAGTTGGAGCTGCCGAGGAGCTGGTGGTGGCCTTCTAAGCCACACCGGGATTTGCCCTCTCCCGGGCTTTACTGGTTGTATCCCCTGCCCGAGCCCGCCGCGACCTGTTCGCCGGCGAGCGCCTCCAGGAATTCGGTGTGCGTCATCACCCGCGAGAACATCGGGTAATTCTTCTCGATCGATAGGCGCTGCTCTTCCTCGCTCAGCGTGGCGGTGCAGTCCTTGAGCGGCGTGGATATGACCGGCAGGACTATCAACCTGCGTGCCGACGCGGACGGGGACGGGGAAATCGGCCTGGTCGAGGTGATCCTCATCCTCCGGACGATGGCGGGACTCCGGTAAGGCGCCCATCCCTGAGATAAGGAGTGTCATGCCGGCGATCATCTTTTTTCTGCTCATTTTCCTGCCCGCGACAACCGCCGGCGCGGGTGACCTGCGGATGGAAAACGACCATTTCATCATTCGCTATGCGTCTGGTGACGAGCGGATCGCTTCGGAACTTGGCCGGGAATCGCCCGGCATCCGGGTGCGGATCATCGCCGACATCGGTGTCGATTTTCCCGGAAAGACGGAGATCCGTATCGCCCCCACCCTCGAAGCGTTCCGGGCGGCCCAGCCCGGAAGGACCTGGGTTCCACTCTGGGCGGTCGGTGTGGCCTATCCCGGGGAGAATGTGATCGTCCTTTGCTCGCCGCGGGCAGTCAAAGGGAGTCGCATCGACGTGATTGATGTCTTCGCCCATGAATTTAGCCATATTGCCCTGGGGAGGGCCTTGACGGGCGTGAAAGTCCCGGTCTGGCTCAACGAAGGGCTCGCTATTTACGAGGCCCGGGAGTGGACCTTCTCCCGGATCGCCGTCCTGACGAGGGCCTCGCTGATGGACAGCTTGATTCCGTTGCCCGTTCTCACCCTCTCCTTTCCGGCGGATGTGGAGCCGGCCGAACTGGCCTATGCGGAAAGCTTCATGTTCATCTCCTTTATGATCAACAAGGTCGGCCGGGAGGCCTTTCACCGCCTGATCCGGGATTATACCCGCTATGGGGACCTGGAGGGGGCGCTCCGGCGGGGGACGGGGATGACCCTCGCCAATCTGGAGGAGCGGTGGCTGGTCTATCTCAAGCTCCGCGTCTCCTGGATACCGATCATCACCAGCGTCTCCACGCTCTGGTTTATTGCGGCGCTGATCTTCATCTACGGGTACATGCGGAAGAAACGACAGGCGGAACGGCGGCTGAGAGAAATGGCGGAGGAAGAGGAGATCGCGACTTGATTGCACGATCGAATGGGGGTAGGATGTCGCCTGAAAACGTCACGGGGGAAGAGATGAAATCGTATCGCGATCTGGTGATGAGATGTCCGCGTCTCGGCGGCGAGGTTCCATTTTCTTACTGCGAACGGGAGGCAGGTGATCTTCCCTGTCGTCAGGTCGTGCGCTGCTGGGAGGCCGGTTTCCCGGTGGAGACCTGCCTGCGTGAAACCATGACGCCGGAGGCGTGGGAGCGCTTTTGCGGGCAGGTCCCGAAGGACCGGATGACGATGCTGATCGATCTTGTCGAGGCTGCGAAGCGGCGGCGGAAAGAAGGAACAGGATCGTCATCTTAGAAAATTCGGGTTGTCCTTCCCCTAACGGGAGAGGGGCAATGGGGCGCGGGAGAGTTATTTCCGCAGGCGGTTTTCATCGGTGCAGCCGGGGCGGAAATTCAGGTGTAGAGAGATGGATCTTTTCGATCAGCAGGATGGGAAGAGCGACAACCGGCCGCTGGCCGACCGGATGCGCCCCCGGAGCCTCGACGAATACGTGGGCCAGGATCACCTCCTCGGCGCGGACAGCCTCCTCAGGCGCGCCGTGGTGGAAGACCGGCTCTTCTCCGTCATCTTCTGGGGGCCGCCCGGCTCGGGGAAGACGACGCTTGCCCGGATCATGGCCCAGGAGACGAAGTCCCACTTCATCGGCTTTTCCGCGGTCCTCTCCGGCGTGAAGGAGATCCGGGGCGTCGTCGAAGAGGCCACCGAGCTGTGGCGCCATCAGCGGAGAAGGACGATTCTGTTTGTGGACGAGATTCATCGCTTCAATAAGGCGCAGCAGGACGCCTTTCTCCCCCACGTGGAGAGCGGCCTGATCACCCTGATCGGCGCCACGACGGAAAATCCCTCATTCGAGGTGATCGCGCCGCTCCTCTCGCGGATGCGCGTCCTGACCCTCAAGCCGTTTACGGAGGAGGACCTCTCCGGGATCGTCCGGCGCGCCCTTGCGGACAGTGAAAGGGGGCTGGGCGGTCTCGGTATCGAGATCGAACCGGAGGCCCTCTCGCACATCGTCTGGTCGGCCGACGGGGACGCCCGATCCGCCCTGAACAGCCTCGAAGCCGCGGCATCGGTCATGGACAACTCGGGAGAGACGGGCCGGCGGATCACCCGGGCCTTCGTCGAGGAGGCGATCCAGAAAAAGGCGCTCCAGTACGACAAGAGCGGAGAGGAGCACTACAACCTCATTTCGGCCTTCCACAAGAGCCTCCGGGGGAGCGACCCCGACGCGGCCCTCTACTGGCTCGGCCGGATGCTGATGGCGGGCGAAGACCCCCTCTACGTCGCGAGGCGTCTGATCCGCTTTGCCTCCGAGGATGTAGGGAACGCCGATCCGCGGGCACTCACCGTTACCATTGATGCGATGCAGGCCTACCACTTCCTCGGCTTGCCCGAGGGGGAGCTGGCCCTCGCTCAGGCGGCCGTCTACCTGGCCACGGCGCCAAAGAGCAATTCGCTCTATGCCGGATACGGCCGGGTACGCCAGACCATCGAGAAGACGGGGACCCTGCCGGTGCCGCTCCATATTCGGAACGCGCCGACGAAACTGATGAAGGAGCTGGATTACGGCAAGGGCTACCTCTATGCCCACGATTTCGCCGATGCCTATATTCCTCAGGAATATCTTCCCGATGAGCTGCGGGGGAAGGGGCCTCAGTTCTATCAGCCGACGGACCGGGGGTATGAGAAGATCATCGGGGAGCGTCTGGAGCAGTGGCGGAAGATCCGGGAGGCAAACGCCGCAAAGAAGGAAAAGCCCTGAGAGGCTTCGGGCATGGTTGATGCAAAAAAAGGGGGGGTTCCGAGAACCCCCCCGCGTTCAGGAGTGGGAAAGACTTTTGCTTTTCCCTTTGGTCGTTTTACTGTCGGCTGATCGTGCCCGTTCCCACAGTCGACAAACTTCCTTTGGTTGGAAAGTGGTGCATCTCCTATGCCAACAGTGCTGGCTTTCTGCAAGCCATAGAAATCAGGTAATATTCAACGAGGAGGTCCTCCCGGTTGCCTGTCCGATGGCAGATAACAGGCGGCAAGAATTGTCGCTTCGCGGAAGCGGCGCCATTAAAAATCCCCTTGCATCAAATGGTTGCATCTAAAAATCGCTTGAGCCCGCAGATCGACAAAAATGTCGAAGACCCTTTTCAATGCTTCTTCGCGGCCTTCGCCGTTCGCAGCGAACAAAGAAATCTCCAGATCCTCCGTAAAGCCGTCTTCTGCTTTCCAGAAAAACCTCCGATATCCCTTTTTCACTCAGTTGGATCGGGACCAGGAACGTCGCGGCCTCACCGACGCGGCCGCCGGGAAAGAAATCGTTGACTTTTGAAGTGAATGGCCTATGATGACGCCCACGATATGATTATGGATTTCCAAAGGAAGACCCCTTTCCCAGACTGCGCCGACGGGTATTTTTGCATGGTCTTCATGGACTGCGAACATGGACAGGCATTATGAGCCCTCAAGGAAAGATCATCTGGCAGCACCGCACCCCCCGCTATGACCGCCCCTTTATGCAGCCCTTGGCCGTGGCCCTTGTCTGTGCTATATTTATTGGTCTCATCCTGACGATGGGGGTGATGGATCTCCGAAGGAGCGACCAGACCCTCGCCGGCTTCATGGAGAACCAGGGGATGCGGATCGTCGGGGTGGTGGAGAGGCTCACCCAGGAGAACCTGAATACGATGATTCAGGCCTCCCAGAAAGCCGGGGGAAATGTCTTCGTTCCCCTGACCGAACAGGCCATCTCCCCGCAGAAATTCCTGACCGAGAAGATCGTTGCGATGGCGCGCGAGGTCGACATCCATTGGAAGACAGAACATCTGAGCGGGAACTATCTGCGAAAGTACGCCCAGGAAAAGAATCTCTGGCTCCTGGCCGTCCTCAATGCCTGGGGGGACATCGCCTTCCAGAGCCGCGATCTTCCGGACGAGGCTTTCCCCGGAAAGAGGGCGGCGATGAAGGGGAGCCGCCGGGAGGGGGCCCCCGATCTTTTCACCCGGCTCGCCCGCCAGAAGATCGGTTTTCTTGCCCTGCGCCGTCCGGACGGCAGCGGAACCATCGTCATCGCCCTGGACCAGGATGGAGTGCGTTACTGGGGGACAAGGGTCTCCGTGGAAAAGGCGATCGAGAAGCTTGGGGAGGGACAGGGACAGGGTCTCGTCTATCTCACCGTCCGGGAAAAAAAGGGGATGCTCCTGGGCAATGCCGGCGAACTTCCGGAGGAGTGGGGCAATGACCATCCACTGGTCGTGAAGATCATAAATGGTACAAGGCCGATGGAAAGCCGGAAGGTGACCTTCGGCGGGAAGAGCATCCTCGAAATCGTCGCTCCCTTCCATCTGAACGAAAAGATCGCCGGAATCGTCCGCCTGGGGCTGGAGCGAGGGAACACCGATCAGATCCTCGCTGAGAACCGGCGGAATATGTTTGTCTTTCTTGCCTTCGTCGTCCTGATCGCCCTTTTGTCAATGTGGCTCCTCTATCACAACCAGAACCGGCACCTCGCCGGGATCGTGGAGATGGAACGGCAGCTCGAAAAAGCGGAGCGGCTCTCGTCCCTCGGTCAGTTGGCCGCCGGGGTGGCGCACGAGATCCGCAATCCCCTCAATGCGATCAGTATGGCGAGCCAGCGGTTGAAGCGGGAATTCCTGCCGGCCGATCAGGAAAAGATGACGGAATTCAAGGCGATGACCGGTGTGATCCGCGACGAGATCCGGCGGCTCAATGGAATCATCGAGGAATTTCTTACCTTCTCGAAGAGCCGGCGACTGGAACTCCACGACTGCACGGTCCAGGAGATCCTCCAGAAGATCGTCAACCTGATCTCCGCGGAGGCCGCGACGAAAGGCATCACCCTCCGGACCGACTGGGGAAGCGACCCGGTCGTCATCCCGATGGATATGGACAAACTCCAGCAGGCCTTCCTCAATTTCATCAAGAACGCAATGGAGTCGATCAGCGGAGAAGGGACGGTGACCATCTCCGTCCTGAAGCCGGTGGATGGACGGGTGAGCATCCGGATCACCGACACCGGGTGTGGAATGACCTCCGAAGAGGTCGATCGGATATTCAACCCCGAATATACGACAAAGGAGAAAGGGCTGGGGCTCGGGTTGCCTCTCGCCCATGAGATCATCCGCGGCCATGGCGGGGAGATCCGCGTCCTGAGCCTAAAGGAGTCGGGGACGACCTTCGAGGTCCTGCTGCCTGCGGAAAGACACGGCAACGGCAAGGGGGTAAAATCCGAATGAAGAAGCTCAACATTCTGGTTGTGGAAGACGGCCGGTCGCAGCGGGAGATGCTCCGGGATTTCCTCCGGAAGGAAGGCCACGCCGTCGGCGAGGCCGAAAGCGGAGACCGGGCGATTCAGCGGGTCCGGGAGGGTCACTATGACCTGATCCTCCTCGATTACAAGATGCCGGGGATGGACGGAATGCAGGTCCTCCAAGCGCTCAAAGGGATCAATCCGGAAATCGACATCGTGATCATCACGGCCTACGGGACGATCGAAACGGCCGTGGATGCCATGAAAGCCGGGGCATTGGACTACATCACCAAACCTGTGGAATTCGAGGAACTCCTGCTCCTCGTGGACCGCGTTTCGGAGCGCAGGACGCTGCTGCGGGAGAACGAGATCCTCCGCCGCGAACTCCGGGACAAGGGGGTAACGACGGACCGGATCATCTACCGGAGTGGGAAGATGGGCGTACTGATCAATATGGCCGGCCGGGTGGCCGCGAGCCGCGCCACGGTCCTTCTCCAGGGGGAAAGCGGGACGGGGAAGGAGCTTCTGGCGAGGCTGATCCACAACCTGAGCCCCCGCTCAACGCGGCCGATCATCGCCGTGAACTGCGGCGCCCTCCACGAGAATCTCCTGGAGAGCGAGCTCTTCGGACACGAGAAGGGGGCCTTCACCGGGGCGACGGCCCGGCGGATCGGCCGGTTCGAGGAGGCGGACGGGGGGACCCTCTTCCTCGACGAGATCGGCGAGCTCTCGCCCCAGGTCCAGGTCAAGCTCCTCCGCTTCCTCCAGGAGCACGAGTTCCAGCGCCTCGGCGGGAACCAGATGCTCCGCACCGACGTCCGGGTGATCAGCGCGACGAACCGCGACCTGGAGCAAAGGGTGAAGGAGGGGGCCTTCCGGGAGGATCTCTTCTACCGCCTGAACGTCGTCATGATGTCCATCCCGCCGCTCCGGGAACGGAAGGAGGATATCCCGGTCCTGATCGACCATTTCCTTAAGCGGTACGCCGAGGAGAACGGGAAGGGGATCGACGGCCTGAGCCGCGAGGCGCAGGACCTTCTGCTCAAGTACGACTATCCCGGGAATGTCCGGGAGTTAGAGAACATCATCGAGCGGGCCGTCGTCATCGCCCGGGAGGATGTGATCTCCGTTGAAGACCTCCCCTTTCGCGAGGGGATGGAAGAGGCCCTGGAGGGCCGGAGGTCTGAAGAGAGTCTCCTCCGCGGTTCCATCGAGGAACTGGAGAAGAAGCTGATCGTCGAGGCGATGGAGAAGGCCGGCGACCACCAGACCCGCGCCGCCGAGCTCCTCGGGATCAGCGAGCGAATGCTTCGCTACAAGCTCAAGAAGTACGGGCTGAAGGCGGGGTAAAAGCGGTTCATCCGGTTGATGCGTACATTCGTGAAAAAGGACGAGATCAAAGCCTGATAGCAAGCAACCTCGCTTTCACCTACAAAGCGTTGGCCAGGGTTATCTTAGAAACGTAAGCATTACTGATTGAAATGAATAGAGATAGCAGGTCACAATATATGGCAATCATCTCCGCGGAGATCGGCTGAGTCCTGAATGAAATTGAGGTATCCCAACCGTAATGTAATCACTCCATATTTTACTTGACAGGATTACTGTGACCTATGATACAAAGTGAATATAATACAAGTATATCCAAGAGCGGCTTGGGACGTGGTGATTTAGACGGATGGGGACGACGATTTATCCCGGTCCTGCAGGTTTGGAGGAGATAATGGAGAATGTGAAAAGAGGAGCGGGTATGGCATGTCTCTAAAATACGTATTGTTGGGATTTCTCACCTATGGGCCGGAAAGCGGCTATTCTCTCCGTAAGAGGTTCTTCCAACCCGGCATGCCCAAACTCTCACAGGTCTATCGTACCCTTAAGGAAATGGCGGTGGAAGGTCTGGTCACCTCCACACGGGAGCAGCAGGAAAAGCGCCCCGCGCGAAACATGTACTGTCTGACAAAGAAAGGAAAGGCGGAGTTTCAGCGTTGGATGGCGGGAGCCTGGAAGGTTGCCCCGGTGAAGGAGCGCCTCGTGTTGAAACTCTCCTTCGCCTCCCAAGTCAAGAAGAAAGCTATTATCGCGGGCATGGATAACTTCATTAAGGTCAAAAAGGAGGAGCTGGCCTATTATGAAACCGAAGCCCGGAAACACATCGAGAAGACCGCACTGGGAAGGGACAACCTGGACAGATTCTACTGGGAATTGGTCTTGGACTTCCTGGTAAGGCGCTGTAAGGCCGAATTGGAATGGGCGGAAGAGGCAATGCAGAAGATTGTGAACGGGAGTTTGCCAAGAGTGGCTGCATCCAATGCACAGGGGGGGAAAGGGCTGAAGAAGCAGCGGACGAGGCCGTAAGGGCGAGAGGACGGTGAGTGCAGTTACCCGGGCACACCGTCGGATTACCGAAAGGGGCTCGATCCGAACGGAATACGTGGAAAGGAGGAACGATACACAATGCAGGACACGTGTCTGGAGGGGGTGAAGATCCTCGAATACTGTCGGACTGTCACGGGGGCGTACACCACGAAGATCATGGCCGATCTGGGCGCGGAGGTGATAAAGATTGAGCCGCCGATGGAAGGCGATGAGGCGAGGAGAAAAGGGCCATTTCCTGATGATATACCTCACCATGAAAAGAGCGGCCTTTTTCTCTACCTCAACAGCAATAAGTTAAGCGTCACAATGGATCCGCGCAAACCTACGGGGGGTGAAATCTTCAAGAAGCTGGTACGTGACGTCGACATTCTCGTGGAAGACGGCGCTCCGGGCGAGATCGAACAGTGGGGATTGGGCTACGAGGAATTGAAAAAAATCAACTCGGGCCTGATCATGACATCGATCACGCCCTATGGAAGAAGCGGGCCCCACAAGGATTACAAGGCATACCAGCTGAATTTGGCCAATGTGAGTGGGCAGGCGTATCTCTTGCCCCTCCCATCTCCAGATCTTGAGAGGCCTCCTGTTAAGCCGGGTGGCAATCTTTGCAATTACGATCCGGCCCTCATGGCTCTTATCGCCATCCTGGCGGCGTATTTCTGGAAAGGGGTTTCCGGTGAAGGGCAGTTCATTGAAATCTCGAAGCAGGAAACCCTGATCAATATGCAGCGCATCGAGTCGGTGACCTATGCCAACAGCGGTGTTGTCATGAACAGGACGGGACGGCAGGCAAGCGCCATGCCGGGCGGTGTCATGCCCTGCAAGGATGGGTACGTCGTTTCGGTGACCCCCGAAGATCACCAGTGGAACTCTCTGATAAAGCTCATCGGTGATCCTGACTGGGCAAAGCAGGATTGGTGCAAGGATCGTAATGCCCGTTCAGAGAATGCTCTGGAATTGACAAAACTGATCAGTAAATGGATGGTAAAGCGCACGAAAGAGCAAATATATCGGGAAGGGCAATCGCTGAGCTGTCCCGTCGCTCCCCTCCATTCCACCGAGGATATGGTGAAGTCGGAGCAATTGCAGGCCCGGGGCTTTTTCGTCGAGATGGATCATTCCGTTGCAGGCAAAATGAAATTCCCCTCTGCGCCTTACCATTTTAGCGAAACACCCTGGCAACTGAGACGGGCAGCGCCCCTGTTGGGTGAACATAACGAGGAGATCTACTGCGGCCGCTTGGGATACAATCGGGAAGAATTGGTGAAGCTGCGGGAAGCTGCCATCATCTAGGAGGAGGGAACAGAACATGAGCGGAGGACCATTACAGGGAGTAAGAGTCACTGAATTTACCGCGGCCTGGGCGGGGCCGTATGCGACGTGCCTCCTCGGCCTGCTGGGTGCTGAGATCGTCAAGGTTGAGAGCAGGCGCCGTCTGGATCATTCCCGATCGCTTTCCTTCACGACGGGCGTGCAGTTTACGAGTCCCGATCAGTCTTCGGTTTTCAACAGCCTCAATTTTAACAAGAAGAGCGTGACCTTGAATATCTCCAAACCCGAAGCGGCGCACGTCGCCAAGAAATTGATCACCATCAGTGATGTAGTTATCGAGAACATGCGGCCGGGTGTCATCGAAAGACTCGGCCTTGGTTATGATGCAGTAAGCAAATACAAACCGGATATTATTTACCTTTCCTCTTCGGCATGCGGTCAGGTGGGTCCGGAACGGAAGTATGTCGGCTATGCCCCGACGTTTGCCGCCCTGGGAGGGGTATCCTTCCTGACCGGCTACGAAGACTGTCAGCCGAGCAATCTCATGGGTTCCATCGATTTGCGCAGTGCCGCGACATCCGCCTTTGCCATCCTCGCGGCCCTCGTTTATCGGCAGAAAACGGGGAAAGGACAGTACATCGACCTGGCATCGCAGGAAACAATCACCGTCATGATGGGGGAGGTGATTCTCGACTACATCATGAACGGCCGCGTTCAGATGCGCAAAGGTAACAAAGAAGACACGATGGCCCCCCATAATTGTTATCGCTGTCGGGGGGAAGACAAATGGATCAGCATTGCCGTGGCCACGGAAGAGGAGTGGTGCGGCCTGTGCAGAGCAATGGGCAAGCCGGAACTGGCAGGAGACGAGCGGTTTGCCGATAGCTACCGGCGCTTCGCCAATCAGGGGGAATTGGATCGAATCGTCACCGCATGGACTACCGAGTATGACGTCTACACGGCCATGGCGCTTCTGCAGAAGGAAGGTGTTGCGGCTGCCCCGTCCATGAGCAGTGAGGACCTCTTCAAAGACCCCCATTTGCAGGAGCGCGGCATTTTCAGGATTGTCGAGCATCCGGAGGTGGGAAAGGACTGGACCATTACGCCTCCGTGGCGGCTCTCAGCCACACCGGCTGAGATTCAACGCCATGCCCCTCTCCTAGGTGAGCACAATGATCTTTATTTCAGACAGATCCTCGGCATGTCAACGGAAGAGATTGAGGAACTCGTAAAGGAAGAAGTGATCTACTGAGCGGTAGTGTTGTCGCCTGCATTGCCTGAGCTTTCGAGTCAACGTCCCGCTTTCCAAACTCTCCTTCGGTAACTTTTAATTATGAGGTACCAGGTAGGGCGAATCAAGACATTGAGAAACATTGAGAGGCGATTTTGTGCATATCCATTCGTCTTTTCTTCAGAAGGCGATAACCAGTGAACGCAACGATTGCCACTAATAACCGAGTATAAATCGATAAGATAGCTCATGCTCGACTACAGGAAGTTGTCATTACAGAGAAACACCAAAGGGAGAAAAACCCCCGGCTACCCGATTCGCAGCTCTCTTATGTTTGTTCCTTCTGCCCAAGGGCAGCAACGCGCTCCGACCATTGTGCCTTTATCCACGTGAGATCGTCAAACGGGGCCACCCGTTCCACAGACCAACCGGCATCCTCCAATGTGAACTGCATGGCGTAGGCGCCTTCGGCATTGGATAAATGGATGAGCACCGCTCAAGGCATGCGCAAGACTGAGGGCACCTCCCGCACGTGTCATTACCGCGAGATGTCCGGCACAGGTATTGCCCGGAAACCAATTACCTTCTGACGCCAATAAGTGTCGAAACTATCGAGGGTGGTCCCCGTCGAGCTTCTGGCGTGGTAGAATTTTTGCCTGTTCGACACGATACCGCAGTGCTTGAGGTCATCGAAAAAAACGACATTCCCGGGTCTGTACTCCCGATCCGGCTCGACGGCCGGCAGCGACAGGTAAAATTTGCGTGCAGTCGTGCGCTTGATCAACACCCCGCTGTCGTTCAGCACACGCCAGACAAATCCGGAACAATCGAAACTCTTTAAGCCGCTTGACCCCCAGACATAGGGTCTGTGAAGGTGGAGCTCGATAGTCGTCCGTAACCGGTCCCAGAAAGCTTTAAATTCCGGTGCGTCCATACCGGTCGTCTCCGAGACAGCCGGCTTGGCCAAAAAATGAATAAATGCGCACAACAAGATCATGAAAGCCAGTTTTTTCATTTTACCGTGCTTCCAAGTAGCAGGCCCAAGCCGATAAAGAGCCCGGCCAGGAATATGGCCACCGAGCGGTTGTCTTGTTTAAGCTGTTCGGAAAAATGCACCCCGGGCGTCAACCAGTCGAAGATCTTGAATGCCAAGACAAACCCTCCCAGGCCGATGCAGAGGGAGATGAGGATAGACCCCGTATAGTTCAACAGATTCATATTGTCAGCTTCCTTTCCTGATGTCTCGTGATTACCGGTGATACTCCTTCCTTAGAGAGGTTTATTATCGACCCGGTTGGATATGAAATAATTTAAAATCCCTGGAAAAGGCTGTTTGCAGCCCCTTGTACCATAGCAGGCTGTCCAGGTCATGGGGTGTGAAAAAGTCAAGATCCACGGAGAGTCGATGGCCAAGATGAAGCGCCACAGCGGTGCCGCCCGCCAGATATGTTTGCGGGGGGAGCTCCCTTAGGAACGGGTTTTTCAGAATGGCTGCCATGTCCGCGGTGATACAGCGGAAAAACATCGTGTAGCCTCCCGGGAAATGTCTAATAACCAGGCAAAATAATTAACCGTTTTGGGGCTGAGGTTCCGGCTGTTACGAACCACCTCCCTGATGAATTCATCGCCGTAGTAGGAAATAACCGTTTGGAACTCCCTTTCCGTTCCAAGCTCAAGAATCCTTTCGACGATAACGAACTTATCTTTCTCCGGATCCAACGGACCTTTATCCCAGAACAGTCCTTTTCTGGAAGCAATGATTCTCTGGATAAAATCGTTCAAGGTAAGATACCCCTTTTTCTCGGAAGGCAAGGCTGTGCATCAATACATCATTTTCAGCATCCGAGGCGCTTCCTCATCTCCGACAGCCTCTTGAAATGTGCCTTCTCCTCGGCGATGATCCGGTCGATTTCTTCCCGCCGGTCCGCCGGCAGGAATTCCCGGATCTCCCGGTAATAGAGGATGGAATCGAGCTCCCGCCGGATGGCGAAATCGAAGGCCGATGCCTCGTCCCGGATCTTCGCCAGTTCGCCGGCCAGGACTTCCATCTTGAAGACGAGGCGGTTGTCCACGTAGCTGTGGAGGTAGGCGGCATACTCACCGTCATAACCCTCCGGGGGGATGGACGGGTCCATCCCGGCCAGGATCTCCGTGAAGGTCTGCTGATGCTTCATCTCCTCGTCGGCAAGGCGCCGGAAGAGGGTCTTCACCTCTTCCTTGCCGGCGATCTGCACCGCGTAGCGGTAGAAATTCGCGCCGTTCTCTTCGATCCGGATCGCCACCTCGACAATGTCACTCGCTTCGAAGACAGCCATGTTCAACCTCCTGGTTTATAAAATCCTGCCGCAGAATGCCCCCCTGTGAATGGAAATCGATTATTTCTACAGCCATTTTTTTCGTCTGAAGTAGATCAGCATGAAAACGGCGATGACAATCATCACGCCCCAGAGGGCGAAGTATCCCCAGGGCTTCTCCAGCTCCGGCATGTACTTGAAATTCATCCCGTAGACCCCGGCAAGGAAGGTCAACGGCATAAAAACGGTCGCGATGATGGTGAGAACTTTCATGATCTCGTTCATCCGGTTGCTGATGGTCGAGAGGTAGATGTCCAGCATTCCGGAGAGCATGTCCCGGTAATTTTCGATCGTGTCGATGACCTGGACGGCGTGGTCGTAAACATCGCGGAAATAGATAACGGACGGCTCCCGGATGAGCGGCGAATCGGACCGGGCGAGACTGCCGATCATTTCCCGCAGGGGCCATACCGATTTGCGCAGGAGGAGCATCTCCCGCTTGAGGGTCTGGATCGTCAGGAGGGTCTCAGGCGAGGGGCGGCCGACCAGAGCCTCTTCCAGGTCTTCGATCCGCTCGCCCAGGTTGTCCAGGATGACGAAATAGCTGTCGACGATCCCGTCAAGAATTGCATGGGCGAGGTAATCGACACCGGACTTCCGGAGGCGTCCCTTTCCGTTGCGGAGCCGATCACGGACGGGGTCGAGAAGTTTTCCCTCCTTTTCCTGAAGGGAGATCAGCCAGTTGGGGCCGAGGACGATGCTGACCTGCTCCGAAACGAGCGCGCCCCCGTTTTCATGGAAGCGTTTGAGGACGACATAGAGATAATCGCCGTGGTCTTCGCTCTTCGGACGCTGTTCCGTGTTCAGGATGTCTTCAAGGGTGAGCGGGTGGAGGCCAAAGACGTTTCCCATCTGTTCGAGGAGGCGGACGTCCTGGAGACCGTCGATGTGGACCCAGGTAACGGCTTCCTTGTCCGGGGGCTGCAGGGCGCCTTCCAGGGTATGGATCTCTCTTTCCTCGAAGCGGGATTCGTCGTATTCGCAGAGGGTGATCTTCGCCTTTTCCGCATGCCTCTCCCCGATATGAATCAGGGCGCCGGGCGGGAGCCCGGTCTTGGCGGACCTTCTCTTCTTGGTTCTGGGCATCGCTCTTGTCCTCCGGGGTCGAACGGATCGTGTCGGGATGAGGATGGCCGGATGCAAAGCGCAGGTAATTTAGCCCATCGGCGGGGGAAATACAATAAAAAAGTCGGCCGGAACGGCCGGCCGCACGTGTTTTTTCACTTGACAAAAGGGCCGCAATTGCGGAGAAAAATCCTAAATCCCGGGGCGCCCCGGGTATGAATGGATATTGCCTCTCGGAGGTTCCATGAAATACATCCTTGCGGCGACCGAAGACCGAGCGGCGGCAGAGATCATCCGCACCGCCTTCCGCCGGTCATTCCAGGTGGATGCCGTCTCCACCGCCGGGGAGTGCCTCGACGTCTTTCGGAAGAGACGATATGAATTCACCTTCATCGATCTCGACCTGCTCGGCGAAGCCGGCGGAGGAAAGGGTGATTCCGGAGAGGCGCTCCAGGGTTTCTGGCAGGTCTTTCCCTCAGCTGAGATCATCGTCATGACGCGGCCGGAGAGGATCCGGGAGGCGGTTGAAGCAGTAAAGGCGGGCGCCGCCAATTACATCACCTACCCGCTGAACGTCGACGAGGTCCGGTATGTGACCGAGAGCATCCATGAGAACATCCGGGCGCAGTCGGAGTTAGACTACCTGAGGGACCGCTTCTGGCAGTCCGATTCCCTGGAGGTAGTCCAAACCCGGAACCCCGCTATGCGGGCCGTCTTCCAACAGGTCCGCCTCGTGGCCCCCACGAAGAGCACAGTACTGCTGGCCGGAGAAACTGGGACAGGGAAGGGGATCATGGCGAAGCTCATCCACCGCCACAGCAACCGGCGTGGGATGCAGTTCATTGGCGTCCACTGCGGCGCCATCCCCGACACGCTCCTCGAAAGCGAACTCTTTGGGCATGAGAAGGGGGCTTTCACGGGCGCCGTCCGGCGGAAGCTGGGAAAGTTCGAACTGGCCCACCAGGGGACCATTTTCCTCGACGAGATCGGCACGATCACACCCGCCGCGCAGATCAAACTCCTCCAGGTCCTGCAGGACCGTACGTTTCAGCGGGTCGGCGGGGAGGCCCTCATCGAAACCGATGTGCGGATCATCGCGGCCTCCAATGCGGATCTTGGAAAGATGGTGGAGACGGGGCTCTTCCGGAACGACCTGTATTACCGCCTGAACGTATTTCCCATCGCGCTCCCGCCGCTCAGGGAACGCAGCGAAGACATCCCCCAGCTCACAGAAATCTTTCTCCGACAGATGAACCGCTTCAACCACCGGGGCATCCACTATGTCCACCCGCAAGTCATGGAGGCTTTTCAGCGTTATCCCTGGCCCGGCAACATCCGCGAACTCGAGAACCTCGTCGAGAGGGCCTTCATCCTGGAAACCTCCACGATCCTGACCCCGGCGAGCTTCCCGGCAGAGCTCTTCACCGACTGGCCGTCCGCAGAGCTGAAACCTGCCGGTGCGAAACTGAAGTTGGCGGAGGTGCGCGGACGGGCCGTTGAGGAGGCGGAGAAAAACTACCTGCAGGAGGTTCTGGCCCGGAATGGGGGGAGGATCAACCGAACAGCGGAGACCGCCGGCGTCACAGTCCGCCGGATCAACAAATTGATGCATAAATATGGGATCAGGAAAGAGGCCTTCCGTTGATCCCTAACGGCGTGAGGGGGTGGTCTTCTTGAGGGTCTTGACGACAACCCGGACTATCGGCGCCTTTCCGCCGGCGAACTGGATATCCGGCGAGTACCGGAGAGGCGGGGTAAAGACGCTCTGGACGTCCAGGAGCGACAGATCGATCGGTTCGGTCATGACCCGTATCTTCTTGCCGCGGAGCCGGCGGGGGATGAGGACCTGCGCCTCAGCGGGGGAGGCCGTGATGCCTTGGACCGACATCTCCCGGGGCGGGTTGTTTTCCGTGAGGACCTCGATAGGGACGGTCAACCGGAGGAGTCGGGACGTGGTGATCTTGATCCGTCCCGGCGAGATGCTGGCGACCGAAAGATTGGAGGGGGCCTTGATCATGTCTTGCGTCAGGGTGATCTCCTGGGTTCCGGGTCTAAGCTGGGCGAGGTCGACGGAGACCTTCATTCTCTCCGGGTGCAGGAGCTGAAAGGCCTGTGTGGGGCCCATCAGCAAGATCTTTACCTCCGTGACCTTAGGCTCTTCCAGGACCCATTCCACCGGGGCGTTCACATATTCTATGGGCACGACGAAATCGCGGCCGATCGTTTCCCGCTGATAGCCGAAGACGACCCAAAGGATACCGGCAAGGACGATGGCAAGCACCTTTTCCCGCTGGTTTTTCTTCAGCCAGTTCAGGATGGGCGTCTGTTTGGAGAGTGGCGTCCTTTTTGCGAAGAAGGTTTCCAGCTCGATGCGGAGAGCCGAGGCGTTGGCGATCTCCTGGATCCTCTCCTCTCTTGCGAGCGAGATTGTGCCCCGCTCTTCGGAGACCACGATGCAGATCGCGTCCGACCTCTCCGAAAGGCCAAGGGCCGCTGAGTGGCGAAGACCAAGGTTCCCGTGCCGGGCGGCGTTAGCCGAAAGGGGCAGGTGGCAGCCGAACCGCATCACCCGGTTGTCGTCGACGAGGACGGCGCCGTCGTGACCGATCGAGTGGGGATCGAAGATGCTCTCTAAGAGGGGCTGGCTGAGCAGACCGTCGAGATTGCTGCCCCCGGTGAGGTGGCGGTCGAGCGGATCCTCCCCCTGGATGACAATCAGTGCGCCGATCCTCTTGTGGGCGAGGGCGGCGGTGGTCTCTGCGATGATCTCCGCGCTCTCGCTGAAGGTGGTCGCCGTGAGGATTTTTTTCCGGAACCTGCCAAGAAGGGCGAGCCGTTCAAAGAAGCGGCGGAGGTCCTCCTGGAAGATGACCACAAGGACGAACAGCAGGATCGCGAAAAAGGCCTGCAGGACAACCGTCGTCAGGTAAAGCTGAAAGAAACGGGCGAGGATATAGATGACCCCGAGCAGGGTGATGCCGAGAAAAACGAACCGGGTTGCGCGGTTCTTGAACCAGATCAAAAGCGCCGAGATCATTACCGAGATGATGGCAATGTCGACGAGGTCCAGAATCCGGAAATTGCGGAGTATCGCCAGCGCGCTTTCGACCATATCACACTTTCATCTTTCCGCCCGTCGGGAGAGGGCCGGGTTGTCTATCGGTACGGGATGTTTGAAAAAACATTATAAGCGTTCTCAATATAAGCAAAAGGTCCACGGCGTGTCAAGAATATATCCGATTCAAAAAGATTTTTTTACATTCAAAAAAGCCTTTCGCATCTGATCCCCGACAGAGACAGTTTTTCGTTTTGTTTTTTCGGTTCTGTTCGGGTATAGTTCAGCACTCTCCGCAGCGGACGGCGGGCTATACATCAGTGGGGGGTAACGTGATCGATCAGGCGGCGGAAGAGAAGATCTACCGGGTCGCGGACGTCGTCATTCAAGCCAACGCGGGGGAGGTCATGGGGCGGATCCTGCAGGCGGTCAAACAGAGGCTCTCCGGATGTGTCTGATCATTTTTGCCTGGAAAACGCAAAAAAAATATCCGCTTATCCTGGCTGCCAACCGGGACGAGTTCTATGATCGGCCTTCGGCGGCGGCCGCCTTCTGGGACGATGCGCCGGAGCTCCTGGCCGGGAGGGATCTGAAGGAGGGGGGGACCTGGCTCGGAATCACCCGGGAGGGGAGGGTGGCGGCGCTGACGAACTACCGCGATCCGGCGACGCTTAAGGAGAAGGCCCCGTCGCGGGGACATCTGGTCAGCGATTATCTCCGCGGCCGAGATGCCCCGGAAGACTATCTGCGGCTGCTGGAATCACGCGCCGATCTGTATAACGATTTCAGTCTGATCCTGGGCGACGCCGCCGAGCTCTTCTTCTTTTCGAACCGGGATGGGCAGCGACCCCTGACACCGGGGATCTACGGCCTGAGCAACCGCCTCCTCGACACCCCGTGGCCTAAAGTGGAACGTGGGAAGAAGGCGCTCGCGGATATCTTAGCGAGGAAGGGTATGCTCTCGCCGGAGGCGTTACTCGATCTTCTTGCCGACCGGACGCGGCCGCCGGACGACCGGCTCCCCTACACGGGGGTGGAATTGGAATGGGAGCGGGTTCTCTCCCCGCTCTTCATCGAGAGCCCGGATTATGGCACCCGTTCCTCGACGGCCCTCATCATCGACCGGAACGGAGACGCGACCTTTGTCGAGCGGGTGTTCAACGGCGGCGCCGATCCTTGGATGACGGCCCGTTTCGACTTCCGGATCATGGTGAAATAGGGGGACGGAGCCCTGATGTCGAGAATTTTTCAGGGAGGGGACTTCGCCGCTTTTGAAAGGGAAAACAGGGGGCGCTGTCCCCGAGTATCGCAAGGAGCAAAGCATGGCGCGCAGTGAATATCCGGACAGCCCACGGGTAGGCGTGGGGGCGGTCGTCCTGCGGGAAGGCCGTATCCTTCTCGTCCGGCGCGGCGTTCCGCCTGCCCTGGGCCTCTGGGCGATCCCCGGCGGGGCGCTCGAACTGGGAGAGAGCCTGAAAGAAGGGGCGGAACGGGAGATCTTGGAGGAAACCGGGATTACCATCCGCGCCGGGGATCCGGTATTTACCTGTGATGTCTGCGAGTGGGACGGAGACGGCCGCATCCGTTTCCATTACGTGATTGTCGATCTGGCGGCGGATTACGTGAGCGGCGAGGTAAGGGGGGGTGATGACGCCCTCGAAGCCCGCTGGGTCGCGCCGGAGGAGATCGGGGATCTCCCGGCAACGAAAACCACATTGAAACTGCTCCGGCAGATCGGATTCATCCATCTCTCCGCTACCATGTCCGCACAACCGGAATAAAATCCTATTCCGACACAACTGGTTGTGATAAAATCTCCTTGACATACAAAATTCCTTTCCGTATCCTCAATTGACGCCAAAGCGCTTTCTTATCAAGAATTATGAAAAGCGGACGATGACATGAAAGGACCATTTTTTTATTTTAGCTATTGCATATTGCACTGATTGAGTCTCTTCAATACTAATGAATGATAATTAATATAGCTATTTACAAACGTGAAAAATTGAAGTTAACCCAATTTTATTAAGGAGAGTGCTATGGAAAGGATTCGATTACGGCATTCATGTATTTTTGGGAAAGTAATCTTTATAATCTGCGTTGTACTATTGACTAACGGATGCGCAACTAAGATAGTGCTCAACATGCTCCAGCCTGCCGAATATCATCAGGCATCACTTACAAAAACAGTTGCGGTATTGCCATTTAGCGGTCAGGGAGGGCAGCAAATCACTTCTGAAATAGAAGGCGTTTTGGGCAGTATAAGCATAGACGGGAAAAATTATTTCACCGTGGTTGATAGGAATGCCATTGATAAGATCCTTGGTGAAATGAAATTAAATCAAAGCGGAATGGTGGATCAGAGCACCGCGGCCGAGGTGGGTAAATTGATCGGCGCTCAAGGAATATATACAGGCGCCGTTACTCAATATAATTCTACGGAAGGGCAATATACGGAAGAAAGATCAGAATGTTCACAGTACGCGCAGAAGTGCGATGCTAAAGGAAATTGCTACCAGGGTAATTGTCTCCAGTGGAGAAAATACAACGTCAGTTGTACTAAGAGATCTGGCTATTTTGCTTTCGCTCCCAAGTTAATTGAAGTACAAACGGGAAAAATAATTTATACACGAGACATTAATGGTTCGGCAACATCATCCGGATGTACAGATGGAACCCCACCGAAAGGTGGAAGTGAGCTCATCGGGCAGTCAATCGAAATGGCTAAAGCTGGATTTCGTAAAGACATTGCACCTTATTATGTGGTCCGCCAAATAAAATTAATGGATTCGACTAATGGCATTGACTCTTCTCAGGCGAAAGATAAGCTGAAACAGGGGGTTGATTATGCGGGGAAAAACCGATTGGATGCCGCCTGTGAATTATGGGGAGAGGCGGACACTATTGCGTCTAATTCGGCATCTATTACATATAATTTAGGTGTATGCGCCGAAAGCAGAGGTGATGTTGTTGCTGCGTTGCCTCTGTATAAAAAGGCTGATCGATTAATCGGAAAGCCTGATGACGATATTACACTGGCGCTTACAAGAGTTACACAGGCGATTAAAAATCAGGAAAAACTAAAAGCACAGCTTCAAAATAAATGATCTCTCGGTAGGGACCACCCTTTCGGGTGGCCCCTACCGAGATCTCTCTCCGTAGGACCCCCTGAAAAATAGGGGCGCCCCCCCTATTTCCACCGCGCCAGCCGTTTTACCAGTCCCATCGCTTTCAGGTCGCGTCTTATCGCCTCTCCCTATTGTTTTATCCACTCCAGCGTCAAGGCATAGGGGGTGAAGTCCAGGATTTTGAAGCGTCCCTTCTGACGGAGGCTGTTGGCCAGGTATATTGAATTCTCCGGATAGCCGACGGTGAACTCGCCCATCCGCTTCTCCTCCACTTCCGTGACCCAGACGATCTGCTGGAGCATCCCCTTGATCTCCTGGTTGGTGTCGAGATCGGTCACCCCGTTGATCCGGATGGCGACCTTCTTCACGTTTCCCCGGATGAAGGAAGCGATCTTGTCGAGGACGGCCGGCGTCAGCTTTGCGGCCAGATTCTTCAGCCCTTCCGCCGCGGCATCCTCCACGCTCCTGGCCATCCCCCGGGCCTGTTCCGTCCCCGCCGTCAGGATCTCCGTATTCCCCGTCTTGTTGTTCCGGGCGACGATCCGGTAGGTCATCCGGACGGTCACGTTGTTGAAGGGCATGGAGAGCCCGTAGCCGATATCCTCCCCCTTTTTTGTAGAGACGGCGTAGTCGATCTTCCCGATGATGATCACATTAGAGAGGAATTTATACATCAGACTGCGGACGGTGAGGGTGCTGCCGCTCTTGACGGCCCTTTCGATCTCCGCGGCGTCGGCCGCCCGGGTCGGCGCGACGTCGACGACCCGGTATCCCTGTTCAATCAGCTTCCCGATCAGGGTTTCGGAGAGGATGTTCGTCTCTTCGTATTCATCGGTCTCTCTGGCCGAGGGTTTCTTCGCCGGGATGAAGACGGCGACGGCATTGTTCAGGGCGAGAGCGGAGACCGCCTCCTGGGCCATCTTCGGCTCCACACAGGCCTTGATCTTTACCAGAACCGTATCGGCGCGGTTTTCCTGGGCGAGGATCTGGTAGCTCTTTACGACGCCCGCCGCCTGGGTCTTGATGATCTCGTCTACGAGGGTGAAGTCCTGGACGATGCTCCCCGCCTTGACCTCCGTGCCGACCGTCTGCTCAATGGCGGCCCACTTCGCCCGGGCGACGGCCTCCGTCTTAGCGGAGGGGAGATCTCTGTCGACGATGGCTGCTTCGCCCTCCGTCTGTACGCATTTTTCCGCGCAGACGCCAGGCAGCGGGAGAAACAGAAGAAGGATCAGAGCCAGTAAGATGAAGAGTGTCTTCCTGTGCATGGTGTTCCGACCTCCCAGGGGATTGATCGTCGTCATGTCCGGCAGCTTAAAAAATTGCTGATTAAAATTCTTCAAAATAAAGATTGATCCCGTCCTTTACCTTCTCATAGTAGATGATGCGGACGCCGATGGTTTCCGGAAGCATTGGTTTCGATTCATAGCTTTGCGGCTTGATGCTGATGGGCGTTTCTCCGATATAACCATCGATTCCCCTCGCTTCTTCTTCAGGATCCGACAATCGATAGGATTTATTAACAGAGGTGGCGATATGTTTCAGAATCGCTTCCTGGAATTTGAGGCCGACAAACGTTTTGACAATGACGAGGTCCCGAACCCAGGCTTCGATCATATCCGCATCGATCAACGTGATGACCTTCTTGAGATTCTCCATCATCTGCAGGATCCTGGTTTTCGCCTTCTCAATCGCCTCGGGATGCCGGTTCAGATACCACTCCTCCCATTCCCTGAGTTTTCGTCCTTTGAACTGTTGAATCAGATCGCTCATCTGCCCGACGACTTCCGGCCTTGTGCCCTGGGCGTTCTGATTCGCCAGATTGATCAACTGGGTGGCATATTTGGGAAACGAAACGACTTCCGCATCAAGTAGTTGCGTAACTTCCTCATTCTTGATCCTGATTTTCTTCATGAGAGGTTTTCCCCTTCCACAACGGATTTGAACTTGGCATGATATCGAAACGGGAAAGTCTCGTCGACCTGGACCAGATTCGACCGTAGGAAATGGAAATTGATGAACGTGTTGTTTTTCAGGTACAGGTAGGAAAGAAGGCGGTTGTTTTCGTCATATTTGATCTGGTCGAATTTCAGGTAAACACTCTGTCCTTTCAGTTTATCCCACAACCATTTCATGGCCACCGGCTCTTTCCCTTCCATGCCCTTGATGCCTAAGAGCCTGACAATCATGTCATTGTTGAATTCAACCGTGTTCGGGGAGACAACGCGCTTAAAATGAAGATATTGCTCCTTTCCGTTGTTGCTGCCGGCTTCGATCCTGGAGCCGAAGGTCAGCTTTCGGGGATCGATCTTCTTGTCGAATTTGACTTTGTCCTCAAACAGGTACGGCAGTTCTTTGATTTTCTGCCGATAATCTGCGCCCTCGCTTTTGCGTTCGACAACCTCGATGAGGGTCTTATCGAAGATGTCTCCCTGTTCGGCGCCCAATTTTTTCCGGATGATCGGCAGGAAAGCGTCGTTGATTTCGTAGCCGATCGAGTTCCTCTGGAGACGCTTTGCAGCCAGCGAGGTGGTGCCGCTCCCCAGGAAGGGGTCGAGGACGGTTTCTCCGACGAAGCTGAACATCTTGATCAGCCTCTTGGGCAGTTCTTCCGGAAACATGGCGAGATGCTTGTCCTGTTTCTCCCCGGGGAAGTTCCAGTGCCCGGCAAAGTACTCATTCCATTCCTCGATTGACAGGACGGATTGCTCCCGTTCCGACCTGCCGACAGGAGGGGGAGCCCCCGGCTTTTTGAAGAGAAGGATGAATTCATAATCGATCTTGATGATGCCGTTTCGGGGATACGGGTACGATCCCATGATCGTGGCGCCGCCGGTGGTGTTGCACGTCGTGACCTTCTGCCAGATGACCGCGCCCATGTAGTCAAAACCGATCGTCTCGCAGAATTTGATGATTTCGGTCCGGATGGGGATGACTTTATACCGGCCGTAATAGACGGACCGCGCGAACTGGTCGCCGATGTTGATGCACAGGCGACACCCGCCGTGCAGGACCCGGTGACATTCCTGCCAGACCAGGTTCAGATTGTTGATGTAGTCTTCATAGGTGTCATTGAATCCGATCTGGTTTGCGCTGTCATAATCCTTGAGCTGCCAGTAGGGGGGTGACGTGATGATCAGATGGACGTATTCGTTCGCAGTTTCCAGCATGGAACGCGAATCTGCCACGATGATTTTATGCCGGCTCATAAGACGATGACCTTTTTTGTGTCAATAAATTGTCTTTTTTTAGGTTCATCCGGTTGATGCGTACTTCTCTCTCGTTCACCTACGAAGTGTGAGTCTTCGATTCCCGAAGCATCGTTGAATTCGGATTGAAAGGGTGTAACGACATATTTATCGAGTCTTGGGTGGCCAATTCACCAGCATGGTGAACGTTTCGAATACAGGATTAGGAGTAAACCATTTGGGTATATTTTCTATTGTTCTGCTTTTTAAATCGCCTCAGTCCGAATCACACCTTCTTCGCTAAAACGGCAAAAATGCACAGATAGCTTCAGTACAAAAAGATAAAAACCGGCAAGGCTAAGTGTAAATAGTTTGGTCCGATTCTTCTGTTCGAAGAATGCCGTAAGAGGAAGTGAATGAATATCATCGAGCAAGGCGATATATTCATCTTCAAGACCTGCACCTTTGGGGAGATAGAAGAGAGTTGTTACCCGCTGCTCACGGATGGAATTGAACTTGCCAAAGATTTTTTCTCTTGGAATATTAGCCTTTTCAAGTAGCCCTGCATAAGCCTTTAGCTTAATAATGGGAGCAAACAAAAGTTTGGCCGGTATGTCCATTTTATTTGTTGGATCAATATCACAGCTGTTGGAAAGGACTATTCCACGGACTTGCTTGCGCTCCCCTGTTTCGTATCTAATTAAGCCCAACTCAGACCAACCGTCCCCTTGCAAAGCAACGGCAGGATGTAGATTTATGTAATAAGTGATGGATTTAAAGTTCTTTAACTCCTTAACCAAGGCTTCTTTGTCTCTTTGTGTCAGGTAATAGGGGATTTGATTTTGTATGGCATCGATACTGAGATCCATAAGGCACCCGATTAGCTTTCATAAAGATTCCATAAATTCTCATGCAGAACCTTCTCAAATTCGGCCCCTAGCGATTCTTGACTGGCAAGTAACTTGGTATAGAATTTGGCAACATGCACCTCAAATTGATCACTCTCCTGCTGGTACTCTCCCATTACGATGGTCCTAAAGTGATCAAAAGTAGCAGGAGTCGCAAACCAATGGTAGACATCGCGTATGTATGGAGGTCTATATTGGTCGTCTTCCTGCTTAACGTTCATCTGATCAGCTAAAAATTGTGCAGCGAGAATACCTCTAAAGGTAACAGAACTAACGGTGCCAGATTCTTGATTAATGAAATAGTTATACATAGATAGGCTCCAAGAACTCGAGTGTAGTGGGGGTAATACATTTGAAAAACATTACTTTGTTTTTTTCATGGATATTTTCCAATATTTCTTGAAGTTCAGAAAGAAAAGTCTTGATATTGAGATTATCGACTTTGCGGATGGTGTCAATATCAATAATTAAGCCTTCTTTTGTGGTTTTGTCCTTTGTTCTTACTACTCCAGAAGAAACAATTTGCACGGCGTTGATAAATTCACCATCTACAATTTCAATCCGAAACTGGAACATCTCTTTTTCCAATTTATGATCGCCTAAGCTGATGTTGATGTTAACGGATGCAATCTGCTCACTCAAGTTCTTGATAGGGATCAAGTCTATGTATTTCATAGAGTACCGCTGAATGCTTTCAAGAATCTCAACTTCATCGAGAATCTTGACCATCTGAATGATGGCATTTTTAAATTTTTTCCATCCGGCATAAGGCATTTTGCAAGCAACAGCAACGCTTCGATCGCTAATTAAAAGAACGAATTCTTTCCAGTGTATTCGCATAACTGGGGCATACTGCAAGTTAGGTTCTGCATCCCGCATTTGCGTGGGTAGATCCGCGGCAGGCAATCGCTCAATTGATTTTTCGCCATCGAGCTTGCTAAAAAAAATCCCCGGTAAAATGTTAGACGCAGGGGTAATCATGGAAAAACGCACTTCAAAAATTGCGTCTAACAGCGGCTCTTTATTTAGTTTTATCGGTAATTTTTCGGCCATGATAATTATTCCTAATTATTTAATTGATTATAAATCGAAGAACTAAACCGCTGCGCGGTAGATCTGGAGCCCTGTATTAGTGGTAAATAATGATTGACAATCCCGCTCATATTGATATTTCATTGCTAAATTTATGGGGAATACCCTGATTGAAACCCCATAATATAATGTGTGCCTTCCTTGCGCTGCGGCTCAGTCCTTCATGCGTCAATCCAAAATTGTCTGCTATGCCTTGAATATATTTATATTCTTCCTTTTAACAACTTCGGATTGACGCTTATTCGTAGTCAAATGCTATCATGTTTCATCGTTGAAGTGTTAATTATATTATGGGTTACGTACGCGCCCAATGTCTTTATTTTGATAACCTTACTATATCTCAAGTTAAAGGTATACTACCCCTTTTTGATTGCTGAGCATGTGAATACATATAATGCCAGTGATGAGGTGATTTCATTAATTTCGGATTGAAAGCATATATGGACTATCCCAAATCAAAAAAAACAGGGAGTACGCATTAACCGGATGAGCCTTTTTTATCCTTGGCTATGGCCGTTGTCAATGTGAATTTCCCAACAACATTTGCATATTCGATATCATCAAGTAATTTAAGAACGTAATTGTAATACCGGCGACTCAGAAAAGTTGACCATCTACCCTGTGGCGATACATATTTGGGATCTCCCGATAATGAGCCATTCCGGTTCGTCTCAGCATCACGCCGGGAAGAGGATCTGGGAGTAGGGGAATTGACTCTCCAGGATCTGCCGGATCTCCGCCTGTTCCTTCTCGTCCTCGACCGGTTCGACCTCGCTTACAGGCAGGCCGTTTTCAGTGAGGCGGTGCTTCCAGGCCGCGACGTAACCGGGGACATTCAGAAAACGGCACCCCTGGGCGCCGCAGCAGGCGCTCCCGACGACGGCGATACCGACGACAACAAGGAGTTCCCGGCCGCGGTGGGCGATCCGCCTCTCTTCAACGATGGCGTAATGGCCGGCGATGAAACGAACCTCCGTTCCGGGTTCCTGGTGCAGGTATTCCGGCATCTCTTTCTCCTCAGGAACTATTTTCCAATGCAGAAGTTGGCGAAGATTCTCTCGAGGACGTCCTCTGTTGTTGTCCGGCCGGTGATCTCGCCCAGAGCGTCGAGAGCCTCTCGGATCTCGAGGGCGGCCAACTCGGGCGGGAGGCCTTTATTCAGGCCGTCCCGGGCGCGGATAAGGCTTTCCGCCGCCTTCTCCAAGGCGACCTTGTGGCGGAGGTGGGCGATCATCGCGTCCGGCGTCTCTTCCCTCGGCGTTTGCAGGACCAGATTG
>Ga0154454_1012_pt1 | contig 38398 bp, 38 predicted proteins | sample RifGroC2_FD_105647 | JGI IMG/M metagenome (GOLD analysis project Ga0154454, IMG submission 105647) | Syntrophobacterales bacterium GWC2_56_13 | reverse complement strand
TGCCAAAATTACTCTATCACCCTGATTTATCAGGATCAACGAGGTTCTTTATTTTTTTGGTGGTGGATCATGGGGGGTGCGCCGAGTATATGAAGATGACGTTTGTATGCCATCGCCTGACGGCTCTGTCATGTCCCTTGCTGCGGCGTTTTGTGCGGGGCAGAGGGAGCATGAAGACAGGGTTTTCCCTACACCTTTCCCCGCCCGGCGATCCGCCGGCTGAGAGACCCCAGCGTGATCAGGATCTCCGAGCTTCTGAGGAGGAAGGCGGCCGCGAAGAATGCGGCGCCGCCTCCGGCCATGCAGAGAAGGAGATGGATCAGCCTCGTGCTGAAGGCCCCAGACATCTGCCAGGGGTAGATCAGGCCGATGAGCAGGATCACCCCCCACATGGCGAGCGACGCCAGAACGGTCTTGCCGACGGAGCGGTAGAACTCTCCGTCCAGCATCGTTCCGATCCGCCGTTTCAGGATGACCCAGAGCATTCCCACGTTCACGACCGAGGCGATGGAGGTGGCGAGCGCAATCCCCCCGTGCTTCAATGGGAACATCAGGGCGACGCTGAAGGCGATGTTGACGACGAGGGCGACGATCGCGGCCTTCATGGGGGCCTTGGTGTCCTGGAGGGAGTAGAAGGCCGCAACAATGATCCGGATGACGGAGAAAGCCCAGAGGCCGACGGAGTAGAAGAGAAGGGCCTGCGCCGTGAGCAGCGCGGCCTGCGCATCGAAAGCGCCCCGCTGGAAGAGGACGAAGATGATCGGCACCCGCAGCGCGATCAGGGCGACCGTCGCCGGGATGGTGATGAAGAGGATCAGCCGGAGCGAGAAGGCGATCGTCCGCTTCAGCTCCTCCATCTTTCCCAAGGCGACCTGTTCCGAAAAGCTGGGGAGCGTTGCCGTACCCACGGCGATGGCGAAGACGCCGAGGGGGAGTTCGACGATCCGGTCGGCGTAGTAGAGGTACGAGACACTGCCCGTCGGCAGCAGCGAAGCAAGGATCGTCCCGATGAAGACGTTGATCTGGTAGATCGCCGCTCCGAAGGTCGCCGGCAGCATCAGCATGCCGATCCGTCTTACCCCCGGGTGCCGGAAGTGGAAGTCCGGCTTCAGGCGGACCCCCATTTTGACCAGGAAAGGCCACTGTATAGCTAACTGGAGTATCCCGCCGGCCATGACCCCGACGGCCAGTGCGAAGATCGGTTCCCGGAAAAAGCCCCGCAGGGTCAGCGCGGCCAGGATCATCGTAAGGTTCAGGGCGACGGGAGAGAGCGCCGGGGCGGCGAAATGCCTGAGCGAATTGAGGATCCCCATGCAGAGGGCAACGAGCGAGATGAGGAAGATATAGGGGAACATCAGCCGGGTGAGGAAGACGGCAAGTTCGTACTGGACAGGCGTTTTAACGAAGCCGGGCGCCATGATCGTCACGATGAGCGGGGAGAAAAGGACCCCTGACAGGGAAACGACGGCGAGAATGATCGACAGGGCCGTAAAGGTGATATTGGCCAGTTCGAGCGCTTCCTCGCGGGTTTTATTCCTCAGGTATTCGGTAAAGACGGGGACGAAAGAGACGGTCAGGGATCCCTCAGCCAGGAGCCGCCGGAGGAGGTTGGGGATACGGAAGGCGACGAAGAAGGCGTCCGTGGTGAGACCGGCGCCGAAGAAGCCCGCGACGACCATGTCCCGCAGAAAGCCGAAGATGCGGGAGAGCATCGTGGCGATGCCCACGATCCCTGCTGCCCGGACGACGCGCGAGCTTTCCGAATGCGGCGCGTCATCCATGACAGGCGACCTCTGGAAGGGTGATTTTCAACGTACTCAACGGTCCTCCGATTCAGATGTGGAGCGCACCGACCAAAGCGCGGGGCTCGCGGTGTGCGTTCCCGGTCATGTTGCCGGGACGACGGCGGCGATCTCTCTTGCCTTACGTCCCTCGACGTTAACGGTCTTGGTCCTGGATGCATGGCCGGCGACGATCGTCACCTGCGTCTTTTTCACGCCGAGGAGTTCCGCCAGCAGACGGATGCACTCCTCGTTGGCCTTCCCCTCCACGGGGGGCGCCGTGATCCGGAGCTTCAGGGCGTCATCCTGGATGCCCGCCACCTCGCACCGCGACGCACGCGGGACGACCCGGATGCGGAAAACGACCCCGGTGGCGGTTTCGCGGATGGGTATCATGATCCTCTCATTCCCGTCACCGGAAGTAATAGGAGAGCTGGAGCAGGCTCTTGACCAGGAAGTTCTGGAGAAAGACGATCGCCAGCAGGATGATCATGGGCGAAAAGTCGATCCCCATTCCCCGGAGGGGGATCCAACGCCGGACGAGGGCCATGACCGGTTCTGTGACCTGGTAGAGAAGGCGGACGATCGGGTTATAGGGGTCGGGATTCACCCAGGAGAGGACCGCCCTGACGATGATGATCCACATGTATATGGTAAGCGCGATATCGATGATATGGGCTGCGGCGGCGATGAAATTTCCCAGGACAAACATCGGGTTCTAATCCTCTTTCTCGTTCTACGGCAGCGAATTCACGAAATCCGTCAGGGTTGTGTTGAAGGCCTCCGAATTTTCCAGCATAACGAAGTGCCCCGCCCCCTCGATCAGGGCAAGCCTGGCCCCGGCGATGTGGTCCCGTATGAACTGTGAGAGCGCAGGAGGCGTCATCTTGTCCTCCACACCGCAGACGACCAGCGCCGGGATACTGATCCCCGTGATCGCCTCCGTAATGTCCATCCGGTTGCAGGCGGAAAAATCTCCATAGATGATCTCGGGGTTCACCCGGGAGAGGCTATCCGTGATGAGGCTGGAGAATCTTTCACGATTCCGTTTCGCGACGGATAATTTGGCGGCCATGCTGATGACGGTGGCGGGGTCCTGTTTGAGTCCCTCCAGGATGGCGGGGTTGACGTGCATCTTCACGCCGCCGCCCACCGGGACTACAGCAGCGGCCGCATCGCCGTAACGGATGACAAAACTGAGGCAGATGGCGGCGCCGAGGGAAGTGCCGATCAGGACGGGTTTTTTAATTCCAAGCCCCTCCAGGATCTTTTTCACCCATTCCACGTAGGCGGGCACCTCCTGCTCGCCTGGGCCTTCCGACCGGCCGTGGCCGGGCAGATCGATGGCCGCGATATTGAATGCATTTTTCAGGGGCGTGTACTGCTGTATCCAGCTCGTGTGATCCCAGCCTGCGCCGTGGATGAAGACAAGCGTCTTGCGGTCGGGCAGAAAGCTGCCGTTGTTTACCCAGCAGGCGATCTTGCGCCCTTCGATTTCCTGGAAATGGATCATGGCGGTCTCCTTCCTTATTTTACAAATGGATTTCTTGCCTACCACAACCCGGCCCGGTTGTGCAATTAAAGATTGAACAAAAACCGCTGTATGAGGTAAAGAATGACAACGAGGTGACCGGAAGCTCTAATCCTCAGGCCTTGCCTTGCAGGCGGGGAGCTTCACGGATATGGTATGCAGGAATCGCGGATGGCGATGGGGGCTGTTCCGCGGCCTGTTTATTAAGGGATGCCTGAAATGGGCGTTCCTGAGATGATTGGAGAAAGAGAATGCTGAAGGAGAAGAGGATCGGGATGATCGGCGGCGGGAAGATGGGGGGCGCCCTCATGGGGGGGATGATATCCGGCGGCCTGGTGAAGGCGGAGGCGCTGACGGTGGCGGACAAGGATGAAGATCGGCTCGGAGAGCTTGTGAAGGCCTACGGCGTCACCGTGACGGTCGACAACCGGAAGGCTGTGCGCCACGCCGATGTGGTTATTCTCGCCGTCAAGCCGCAGAACATGGCGGATGTCCTTGATGAGCTCGCCGATGCTGTTATGCCGTCGGCACTCGTCATCTCCATCGCGGCCGGAATCGCCACGGCCTTCATCGAGGAACGTCTCGGAAAGGGGGTGCGGGTCGTCCGGGTCATGCCGAACATGCCCGCCCTGATCGGCGAGGGGGCGGCCGCCCTGTGCTGCGGCGTCTCTGCCGCGGAGGCTGATCTGGAGCTGGCCCGGCACATCTTTGGCGCTGTCGGGATCACCATGGAGGTGAAAGAGACGCTCATGGATGCCGTGACCGGACTGGGCGGGAGCGGTCCCGGTTACGCCTTCCTCATCATCGAGGCCCTGACCGACGCCGGCATCCGGATGGGCCTCGGCCGCGAGGTGGCCCTGAAGCTATCCGCACAGAGCCTCTTCGGGGCGGCGAAGCTCTGCCTCTTGGGCAAGACGCCCCCCGCGGAGCTGCGGGCGATGGTCACCTCCCCCGGGGGAACGACCCTCGCCGGGCTCAAGGTCCTGGAAGAGGGGCGTCTCCGGGAGACGCTGATTTCGGCCGTCGAGGCGGCGACACGGCGCTCCGCGGAACTGGGCGGCAGGAAGTAGCCCGCGGGGATCATCAGTCGACCAGGCTTTCGAAGACCCTCCTCAGCCGGTGCAGCGGGTCCTCGCGATTCCCGCTTCCCTTCCCTTGATTCTCCGGCATTGCTTGATTTTTCGGGGGTTCCGGCGAGAGAGAGTTTCCGTTTATTCGGGAGACGGGTTCGCTCGCTGCAGACGCGGGTTTTATCCGGACCGGTTCTCGCGGCGGCGTCTCGGGCGATGATTTCGTTTCCGCAGCCGCCGGCGTCGTGGCCGGAGCTCCCTCCGCGGGCTTTTCTACCGGCTTCTTCCTGCGATGGCGGGTCCGCCGGTGGGATCTCTTCTTTGCCGGTTCGCGGGCCGGCTCCTGGCTTTCGGTCGGCGCCGCCCCGTTTTTTTTCGGCTCTTCGGCCGCCTTGGGTTCAATGGCTGCTTTGGTTTCCTCGGGTTCAGACGCTTCCGCCTCTTCAGCTTCCTTTTCCTCCAAGATCTCCACAGGCTTCCGGGCATGGTTGGCCTGCTCGGGCGCAGGCGGCGCCTCGCGCTTCGTCGTTTCGATCTTCCATTCGTCCCACGCCATATCCGGTTTCCCGGAGATGTGGATCGACATATCGTAGGCGCTCTCCAGCCGACTGATCTCCGCCCTTTTCTGGTTCAGGAGGTAGTCGGCCACCTCATAGGGGAGGTTGAGCCCGATCAGAGAGGAGAGCCCCTTGACGGCCTGCGACTCGATCTTTCGGTAGGCGTTCAGGGCCGTATACTCCAGGGATGGCCTCACCCCCCGTCCCCGACAGAAGGGGCAGGTCGTGTAGCTGATCTCCTGGATGGTCGACTGTTTCTTCTGGCGCGAAAGCTCCAGGATGCCGAACTTGGAGATGTGGGAAAGCTGAATCCGGGACCGGTCCAGGCTGAGGGCCTTCTTGAATGTCTTTTCCACCTCCGCGTTGTGCTTGCTGTCCATCATGTCGATGAAATCGATGACGACGAGCCCCCCGAGGTCGCGCAGACGGAGCTGTCGGGCGATCTCCTCGGCCGCCTCCAGATTCGTTTTGTAAGCGGTCTCCTCGACGTTCCGCTTGTGGGATCCCCGACCCGAGTTTACGTCGATGGTGATCATCGCCTCGGTGGGGTTGATAATGAGGTAGCCGCCGGACTTCAGCTCCACACGGTCCTGGTATATCACGCGGATCTGATCCTCTAACTGGTACTTGTCGAAGAGGGGGGTCTTTTCCTTGTCTAGCTTGATCATCTTCACGTTCCGGGGGGCGACGGCCTTGCAGTAGGCCCTTACCTGGCGGAAGGTCTCCATGTCGTCGACGAGGATCTCCTCGATTTCCGTTGTGAAGTAATCCCGGAGCGACCGGACGCCGAAGTCGCTCTCCTGGTAGATAAGGGCGGGCGCCGTGGTTTCGGAGGCCCGCTTCCGGATCTCCTTCCAGAGCCGGGAGAGATGCTGGTAGTCTCGGGCCAGCTCCTGCTTGGTCCGGTTCATTCCGGCCGTCCGGACGATGAACCCGATCCCGTCTTCCGTTTTGAGCTGCTCGACCAGTTCCTTGAGACGTTTGCGGTCCACTTCGTCCTCTATCTTCCGCGAGATGCCGCTGCTCTCCTTGTTCGGAAGGAGGACGAGGTATCTTCCCGGAAGGGAGATGTAGGCGGTGAGGAGGGCGCCCTTGCGCTCGCTGACCTCGCGGAGGATCTGAACGAGGACCTCCTGGCCGGCTTTGAGCGTCTGTTTCGCGCCTTCCCGGCTGCCGTCGGTCTCCGTGAAGTAGTTGGAGCTGACGTCGCGCAGGGGGAGAAAGCCGTCCTTTTTGCCGCCGTAGTTCACGAAGGCGGCCTGGAGGCCGCGTTCCACCTTCATCACGAGCCCCTTGTAGATGTTGCCCGTAATCGGCTCCCTCATGGCCATCTGGATGTTGAATTCGACTAGCTTGCCGTCTTCCACTATCGCCATGCGTTTCTGTTCGAGGTGGACGGCGTTGATCAGCATCTGTTTTTTCATAAAGATCCTTTCAAAAAGCGTCTATAAAAAGGCGGATACATCGCCTTTCCCTGCTCTGATGATCTCGACCCCTTCCCCGAGGAGGCTGATCACGCTGGACGGCGCCGCAGCGATGATGCCGCCGTCGATGATCATGTCCACCCGTTTGCCGAAGAGCTCCTCGATCACCCGGGGGTCGCTGAGAAGCTCGCCTGCCCCGTCCTTGACGCTGGTGCTGATCACGGGCGATCCCAGCTCGGCGACCAGTGCCTGGCAGATCCGATTGTCGGGAATCCGGATGCCGGTGGTCTGCCGCTTGGGGAGGATGATCTTGGGGACGAACCGGGAGGCCTCGAGGATAAAGGTATAGGGTCCCGGGAGGAGGCGTTTCATGATCTTATAGGCGTTGTCGGAGACCTTTGCGTAGCGGCTGATGTCCTTGAGGTCGGCGCAGATGAAGCTGAGTGGCTGTTTCCGGTTGCGGCGCTGGATCTCGTAGATCCTCTCGATCCCCCGTTTGTTCAACAGATCGCACCCCATCCCGTAAATCGTATCGGTTGGGTAGATCACGATCCCCCCGCTCTTGAGGATCTCCGCCGCCCTGCGGATCAACCGCATCTGGGGGTTCTGATTGTTGATGGCTGCCAGCATTTCGTCCCTGTCTACCGTCGGGAGACACTCCCGAATTTCAATATCAGGTAATTTATCAGAAACAGAGGCGATGATCAATCAAAGATCTTTCGACAACATGAAAGATCTTTCGATGAATGCCGGATTTTCAAGCGTGGTCGTTCTTGTTGAGTTTGTCCTTGCTCAACTTGTACTGGATACTGTCTACGAGGGCCTGCCAGCTCGCCTCGATGATGTTTTCGGAGACGCCAATCGTGCTCCACACCTCTTCTCCGTCCCGGGAATCCAGGAGCACCTTGACCCGCGCCGCCGTTCCCTCGCTCCCCTCGACGATCCGGACCTTGAAGTCGATCAGGTGCATCTCATTGATCTGGGGGTAGAATTTCGTCAAGGCCTTCCTGAGGGCATGGTCGAGGGCGTTTACCGGGCCGTTTCCCTCCGCCGCGGTCAGCTCCTCCTCGTTGCCCACCGAGATCTTTATCGTCGCCTGGCAAAGGGAGGGGTTGTTCCGGGTCTTCCCGTTCGTCACGCTGAAGCACTGGAGCGTGAAGGGCTCCTTGAAGGCGCCGGTGATTTTTTTCATGAGGAGCGCAAGCGACCCGTCGGCCGCGTCGAACTGGAACCCCTGGTCCTCCAGCCGCTTGATCTCCCAGACGATCTTTCGGTTTACCGCTTCATTGTCGCCAAGATCGATACCGAGCTCCTTAGCCTTGAAAGCGATGCTGCTCTTTCCAGCGAGGTCGGAGACGAGCACCCGCTGGCGGTTGCCGACCCACTCCGGCCGTATATGTTCGTAGGCCAGGGGGTTCTTGGCGAGGGCGCTCACGTGGACGCCGCCCTTGTGGGCAAAGGCGCTCCGCCCGACGAAGGGCCGGAAAGGGAGCGGCCTTACGTTTGCGACCTCGCTCACATAATAGGAGAGATTCGTCAGCTGCCGGAGAGAGGCTTCCGAGAGACACGCCCGGTTCATCTTGAGCTGGAGGTTCCCGATGACGGAGGTCAGGTCGGCGTTGCCGCACCGCTCGCCGTAGCCGTTGACCGTTCCCTGGACCATGACCGCACCGGCGTGCACGGCGGCGAGGGTGTTGGCTACGGCCAGGCCGCAGTCGTTGTGGACATGGATCCCGAGACGATCCAGGGGGAAGAGCGCCGCAACCTTCTGGACGGCTGCGGTCAAATCGTGGGGCAGGGCGCCGCCGTTGGTGTCGCAAAGGACGATCCAATCCGCTTCGGCGTCGCGTGCGGCCTTCAGCGTCTCCAAGGAATAGGCGGGGTTATGCCGCCAGCCGTCGAAGAAGTGTTCCGCATCGAAGATCACTTCTTTCCCCCGGGCCTTTAGAAAGGCGATGGAATCGCGGATCATCTCCAGATTTTCTTCCAGCGGAATTCCTAAAATCTCCGTGACGTGCAAGTTCCAGCTCTTCCCGAAAATGGCAACGGCCGGCGTTTCCGCCCGGAGGAGGGCCCGGAGGTTCCGGCAGTTCTCCGGCCGGATGCCCGGCTTCCGCGTGCTCCCGAAGGCGGTCAGGCGGGCATGACGGAAGGAAAACCCCTTTGCCATCTCGAAAAAGCGGACATCCTTGGGGTTGGAGCCCGGCCATCCCCCCTCGATGTAATGAAACCCCAGTTCGTCCAGACGCTGGGCGATCCGCAGTTTCTCCTCGGCGGAGAAATTGATCTTTTCCCCATGCGTGCCGTCCCTGAGGGTCGTGTCATAGATGAAAACTCGCTGTGCTTCCATAGCTCCTCCTTGCCTCCAAAATAAAAAATCCGTTATCGGTTCGCACCTGATAACGGATTTCGTCGCTTTAATTGTATTTTACCGAGACTATCCCCCCATCAGGCCCATGTATGCAGGCCCGATAATCATGCCCCCGATCACCGCAACGGCGAAAAGTTTTCGGTTGCTGTCTCTTCCTGTCATGTTCAAAACGTCCCCTGACTATCTTTAACTAACAAGAAGAAATAATACTTTCCGCGGGATTTGTCAAATAAAAATTCAACTTCCGGCTGTTTCGTTTCGGAGGCATACGTTTACGGGTGAGATCCGGGGAAGGAGGATGTTCAGCCCCGGGAAAACCGCCCGATCCCCCTCCCAGGCGTAGAGGAGGAGGCCGATGTTCTGCCGCTTCAGCTTGTCCTGGAGGGCGTTTTCAGGGGCGCGGGGAAGGACCAGAACGATGATCGGGTTGTCGGGGAGGTCCAGAGCGCCGAGAATGAGCTGCGCCGCCCCCGTGCGGAGGCCGGTAGGGGACATCTCCGTCAGGATCTGGAAGACCGCCCGGATCCGGCCTTCCCGGTTCATGGCTATCAGATCCCGCTCGCCGTCGTTTCTCGTCCGGAGACCGTGCCCGTTCAGGGCGTCGGACAGGTCCCGGATGACGAGACCGCGGTCGCATTCGGCGCCTGTCTCCCGTTCCAGTTCACAATGCCGGACGCCGATCAGGTCTTCGTGCACGCAAATCTCGTCGAAGGTCAGCTCGGCCTGGGAAGATCGGGCGACGGCCGTCTCCTTGATCCGGGCGATCTTCCGGACGAACTGTGCGATCTGTCGCGCAAAGCGCGGGGAACTGAGGATGCCGATGACGGCTACGGGGGTCTCCTCGCCACCGTCGTCCATGATTTCCCACACCCCCCGGTAGCGGTTTTCGAAGAGGGATTTTCCGATCCCCTTTCTGCCGCCGCCGAGCTTTCCCCGGTGGACGACGTAGATCCTGCCTTCATGGTCCTGGGCGAAGGCGCCGCCGGTCCGCCGGTCGATGCCGCAGAGGGGGAAATTGATCTCGCAGGTGATCGCGACGCCGGCGCCGCCCTCCGGCCGGCCAACGCCGAAGGCGTGCCAGTAGCGGCTCCCGGCGATCTTCCTGGAGAAGAACCAGATCCCGAGCCTCTCCGACCAGGAAACCGTCGCCTTCATGCTGGCGCCCGGGTGGCCCAGCTTGATAGGGATCTTCTCCTCCTTCAGGAGTCTGAAACCTCTGACGAACTGTCGCTGATATCTTCGGATGGCCGGCTCGTTTTCCACGATTTTCAGCATGGCGTGCTCCCTTTCTTAATCCAGCCGTTTCCGGAAACGCCCCACCGCCCCGGCGAAGACCGCAACGCCGAGGATGGTCAGGGCGGCGTACTGGGGCCAGAGGATGTGCAGCCCCACCCCCTTGAGGAAGATTCCGCGGATGATGACGAGAAAATAGCGCAACGGGTTGAGATATGTCAACCACTGGACGACGATGGGCATGTTCGCGATGGGAAAGACGAAGCCGGAGAGCATGAAGAAGGGGAGGATGAAGAAGAAGGTCGTCATCATCGCCTGCTGCTGGGTCTTCGACACCGTCGAGATGAAGAGCCCGACGCCGAGGGTGCTCAGGAGAAAGAGACAGGTGGCGAGAAAGAGCTCCGGTATGCTCCCGGCCAGCGGGACCTCGAACCAGAAGAGGGCGAAGAGCATGACCATGACCATCTGGGCCAGGGAAATAATCGTATAGGGGATGGTTTTGCCGATGATCAGCTCGATCGGCTTGAGCGGCGTCGCGATGAGCTGCTCCATTGTCCCGTTCTCCCGTTCCTTGATGATGGCAATCGACGTCATCAGAAGCGAGATCAGCATGACGACGAAGGCGACGATCCCCGGGACGAAGAAATTCTGGCTGTCGAGGTTCGGGTTGTACCAGGTCCGGATCCGGGCGTCGATCTTCCCGTATTTGAGTTCGCGCCCGTAGAGCTCCTTGATCAGCCCCGTGTTCAGGCGGTCGAGGACCATCACCGTGTAGGAGATCCGGATCGAGGCCATGTTGCTCATGCTGCCGTCGGCGAGGATCTGGACTTCAGCCGTCTGGCCGCGCCGGATGCGGCTGCTGAAGTCGGGGGGGATCTTGATTCCCAGGTCGACATTCCCGGTGAGGAGGAGTTCTTCCAGTTCACGGGGGGAGCCCGGCAGATGGGTGATCCGGAAGATCTTGTTTGCGATGAAGGCGTCGTTCATCAGGCGGCTCTCCCGTGTCCTGGACTGGTCGATCAGGGCGACACGGATGTCCTTGATGTCGTAGTTGACGACGTAGCCGAAGACGAGGAGCTGGACGAGCGGCGCGATGACGAGGATGGGGCGGCTCCTCTTGTCGCGGAAGAGCTGGATGAATTCCTTGCGGACCATTTCCCGGATTCGAAGCCAGCTCATCGTTAGAGCCCCTCCCGTTTCAGGACGATGACGTTTAACAGAGTTAGGATCGCGAACATCCCCGTCAGGACCGCAAGATCGGGCCAGAGTCGGGAGAGCCCCAGATCCCTCAGGTAGATGCCGGAGAGAATGTCGATGTAGTAGGTCGCCGGAACGATCCGGGTGATCGCTTGGAGGACCTTCGGCATATTGATGACCGGGAAGACGAAATTCGACAACAGCAGCGAGGGGAGGTAGGTGAGCAGGACGGCCATCTGGTTGGCGACCATTTGGGATTTCGTGACCGAGGAGATGAGCAGTCCCAGCGTCAGGGCGACCAGGAGGTAGATCGATGAAGCCAGGATCATGAGCCAGAAACTGCTCTTCATGACGATGCCGAAGAGCACCTGTCCCATGAGGACGGCGATCAGGACGTCCGTCAATCCGATCAGGAAGTAGGGGATCGCCTTTCCCGCGAGCAATTCCCCGGCGCGGATGGGGAGCGAGCGGATCGTCTCCATCGTCCCGTTTTCGTATTCCCGGGCGATGACGAGTGAGGTGAGCATCGCCCCGACGATCATGATGATGATCGCGATGATCCCCGGAATGATGAAGTTCCTGCTCTCCAGATCCTCGTTGAACCAGACCCGGATCCGCGCCTCCACGGGGGGGCGGATCTTCTCGATCCCCTGGCGGTTGAGAAACTCGCCGAGGAGCTTCCGGTTGTAGTTTTCGATGAAACTCGTGATGTACGCCCGGGCGATCCCGGCGAAGTTGGGGTCGCTCCCGTCCAGGATGATCTGGACGGTCGTCTCCCGGTCCGCCCTCAGATCGGCGGTCCAGCCGGTCGGGATGATCACGGCCAGCATCGCCCGGCCGTGGTCGAGCGCCTGCGTCACGGCCTCGGTGTCGGGGAGATGGGCGGCGATCCGGAAGTAGGGAGAAGCGCCGAGACGGCTGATGAAGTCGCGGCTGAGATCCGTCCGCTCGGCGTCGACGACGACCGTCTCGATATGCTCCACGTCGAGGCTGAGCGCATAGCCGAACAGGAGGATGAGGAGGAGCGGTACCGCAAAGGCCAGGTAAAGGCTCCGGAAGTCCCGGATCAGGTGGAACACCTCCTTGCCGGCGATCGCCCGGACATTCCGGAGATTCATGCGGCCCCCCTTCTGTTATTCCCGGACATCAGGGCGATGAAGGCGTCGTTGAGATCCGCGTCGGGTCGTTCGGGACAGGCCGCACGGATGATCTCCTCCCGGCTTCCCGAGGCGACGATCCTCCCCTCGTTGATCATCACGATCCGCCCGCAGTGGCGCGCTTCGTCCATGTAATGGGTCGTGACAAAGACGGTGATCCCCTCGCGGGCGAGCTGCCCGATGAAGTCCCAGAAATGGCGCCGGGTGATCGGGTCGACCCCCGATGTCGGCTCGTCGAGAAAGAGGATCCGGGGGCGGTGGAGGAGCGCGCAGCCCAGGGCGAGACGCTGGCGCCATCCCGGCGGAAGCTCGCGGGTCAGGCGGTTTCTGACCTCCTGAAGGCGGGTCATGTCGAGGACCCACTCCCGGCGCTCCTCCCACCGGTCCTCCGGCACGCTGTAGACCCCGAGATAGAAGCGGAGATTCTCCAGGGGGGTCAGGTCCTCGTATAGGGAGAACTTCTGGGACATGTAGCCGATCGCGTGCTTGACCTCCTCCGCTTCGGCGACGATATCGTACCCGGCCACCTTTCCAACGCCTGCGGTCGGGGTGAGGATCCCGCAGAGCATCCGGATCGTCGTCGATTTCCCCGAACCGTTGGAGCCGAGAAAGCCGAAGATCTCCCCCTGATGGACGGAAAAGCTGATCTTGTCGACGGCGGTAAAGGCCCCGAACCGTTTTTCGAGTCCGCTAACGACGATCGCTTCCGAGGTATTGTCAGAGTTTGAAGGTGTCATGGGCCAACTCCTCGTCCGCCTCCTGGATGCGGTGGATGATCGCCTCCTCCAGATTCTCGAAATGGGCGCGGATATCTGCCGGGGAGGCCGTCTCCAGGAGCGCCGCCCGGTGCATCAGTCCCAGACGGTCGCAACGCTCGCCCTCGTCGAGGTAGGCCGTCGAGACGATGATCGTCATCCCCTGTGCCCGCATTTTCCCCAGGATCTCCCAGAATTCCTGGCGTGAAACGGGATCGACGCCGTTGGTCGGTTCGTCCAGGATCAGGAGCTTCGGCTCGTGGACGAGGACGCAGGCCAGCCCCAGCTTCTGCTTCATCCCGCCGGAGAGATTCCCCGCCTGCCGGTCTGTGAAGGGCAGCAGGTTGGAAAACCCGAGGTAGAGGGCCTTCCGCGCCTTTCTCTCCGTACCGGTGATCCCGAAGATGTCCATGAAAAAATCGATGTTCTCCTCGATCGTAAGGTCCTGGTAGAGGCCGAAGCGCTGGGGCATGTAACCGATGAGGGCCTTGACCTCCGCCTTGCGCGAGACCACATCCAGACCGCCGATCGTGATCCGGCCCGCAGCGGGTTTAAGCATCGTCGCCGCCATCCGGAGAAGCGTTGACTTCCCCGCCCCGTCGGAGCCGACGAGGCCGAAGATCGTTCCCTTCTCGACTGAGAGCGAGACGTCGCGGACCGCCTCCACGGCGCCGAACCGGCAGGAGACCCCGTCGATCCGGAGGTAGGGCTCTTCCGGGACGGAGGGGCTTCCATCCCTTTCCCCCGTCAGCGTCAGGGAAGCGGGGACGGTCGTCTTATCGTAACCAGGCATCGGCGGGCATCCCTGACTTGAGCTCGGAAGCGGGGTTGGGTATCGACACCTTGACGAGATAGACCAGCTTGACCCGTTCCTTCCGGGTCTGGATGATCTTCGGCGTGAACTCTCCCTCGGGGGAGATGAAGGTGACCGTTCCCGCGAAGGTTTTATTGGGGAAGGTGTCGACGCGGGCCTCCGCCTTCTGGCCCGGCTTCACCTTGCCGATCTGGGTCTCATCGACGAAGATCTTCAGATCGACCGTTGCGAGATCGGAAAGGGTCAGGACCTCGCGTCCCAGGGTGACCACTTCCCCCGGTTCGATGCTGCGGCTGGTGATGACGCCTGCCCGGGGCGCCTTCAGGCGTGCATAATCGAGTTGGATGGCCGTCTGGTCGAGGACCGCCCGGGCCGCGGCGACGAGCGAACGGGCCCCCTCCACATCTTTTCCGGCCGCTTCGATCCGGACGAGATTGCTCTTGGCCTGCTTCAGGAGGGCCTCCCCCTCGGCGAGCCGCGCCTCGGCGGTGCGGATCGTCTCCGCCCGGCTTCCCTCCCGGGTGAGATCGTAGGCTTCCCGGCTCCGTTCGTACTCGCGGAGGGCCATCTCGTAGCGGAGGCGGACGGCATCCCGTTCCTTCTCCGATACGGTGCCTTTCTGAAAGAGGCTCTCGTAGCGCTCCGCGTTCTTCTTCGCATCCTCCATGACGGAGGCGGCGCTCTGCGTCGCCTGGTTTGCCCGGGCGATCTCCTGCGGGCGGCTGCCCGCCTTGAGCTCGTCGACCTGCGAGGCCAGGGCGCGGACGCCCGCTTCGGCCCGTGCCTGCTCGGCGGGAAGGGTTTGCTCGAAGACCCTGAGCAGGGCCTCCGCCTGCTCGCGGTTCTTCATGGATTTTTCGAGATTGGCCTTCGCCTGTTCGAGGCGGGATCGGAACTCAGCTGGGTCAAGTTCGGCGAGGAGCTGGTCTTTCACGACGGCCTCTCCCTCGCGCACCTCCACCCGGAGCACCCGGCCGCCGGTCTGGAAGGCGAGATGGGACTGTGTGGCCTCGACGGTTCCGGAGTAGAAAAGCTCCCCCTGCCGCGCCTTCTGCTGGCCGAGGTAGACGAAGAGGCCCGTGCCGATGAGGAGCGCCAGCACGACAATGATGACGATGCGTTTCTTCAAGGAACACCTCCTCGATATAGAGATGGATTGTTCCATACCATTTTCTCGTTGAAAAGGTAAGGCCCCCTTTTTGTTTGTTAGCGATTTGACAGCCGAAAAATGCAACCTTGACAGGTGATAGCACATACGCTATCATATAGCCCATGAAAGACAAGGATCATCTGGAAAATCTCCAGAATGTCTTATTTGCCGATTTGCTGAAGATTTGCAAAAAATATTTCGGGAAGCCGAGGATATGTGGTGGAAAGGGGATCCGAGGATAAACCTTCAAAAAGTTGATAAGATGGCAAAATTCTATCAGGTAAGAGACGTAAAAAAGGCCATCGAGAAAATGGAGGCTAAGAAAAATGAAGAATGACATTGAGAAATATACTTACCGGATCGAGTGGTCGGAGGATGACCATTGTCATGTGGCCAGATGCTTGGAGTTTCCTTCCCTGGCAGCCCATGATGATACCATAGAGGAAGCGCTGCGGGAAATTGAATATGTCGTTGCGGAGTCTGTCAAGTGGATGCAAGAAGAAGGTGAAACAGCGCCAAAGCCATTGGGGCTTAAGAAATTCAAGGGGCATCTCACTTTGAGAATCCCCCCTGAAAAACACCGGGATTTGGCTATCCGTTGCGCTGAGGAAGGTGTTTCACTTAACCGCTTCATACTGTCTCGCCTTGCCACATAAGAAAAGGCAGTCTCATTGCACCTTTCCTTTGTTAATCTGCTATGCCGTAAGTAAGAACAAGTTATTGATAAGTAGTAACCCAGGCGAGGCCCATTTCAACCAGATTATCAAATCAGAAGTACGCATGAACCCGGAGGAAAAGGTTTCCCCCCATAAAAAGGAACAGGATATGAATTCAGATATGCGGCAGTATATTCAACCGTCGCCGGCCGTCGACTGCAACAGCGATGCAGTAGCAGAGTTTACAAAAGAGCACTCCGGTGATTCCACCGATCATAGGGATCAGGCGGTCAGTCTCTATCATGCCATTCGGGACGGCATCCGGTACGATCCTTATAACATCAATCTCTCGATCGAAGGGCTCCGGGCAAGCACCACACTGCACATCGGCCGCGGCTGGTGCGTCACCAAGGCGATCCTGCTTGCAGCCTGCTGCCGGGCCATTGGGATTCCGGCCCGGCTGGGCTTTGCCGACGTGCGGAACCATCTCTCCACTGCGCGCATGCGCGAGCATATGAAGACCGACGTTTTCTTCTGGCATGGATATACGTCAATTTACCTGGGCGGGGCCTGGGTAAAGGCTACACCCGCATTTAATATCGAGCTTTGCCGGCGGTTCCGTTTCAAGCCCCTTGATTTCGACGGGCGCAGCGACTCGATTTTTCACCCATTCGATCTCGAGGGGAAAAAGCACATGGAATACCTTAAGTATCGCGGAGAATTCGCCGATGTCCCTCTCGATCAGATTGCGGAGACGTTCCGCCGGGAATATCTCAATGATATATTCTTGAATAAGGCCGACTTCGACCGCGAAGTCGCGCAGGAGACCAGGGACGATTGAAGCCGCAGAGCATGAAGATAAAAGGAGGTCGATTATGGCAAAAGGTCAAAAATTTTCTAAAAGCGATGTGTCCATCAAAATGGTGGAAGGGTCGGTACTGAGGGGAAAGATTACACTGGAGACAGGGAAGAGGGTTTCCGATATCTTTACCCAAGCGGACAATCCCTTTGTCGTCCTGTGCGACGTGGTGGGCAGCCAAGGCACAGGAAGCAAAGTAATGATTGTCAACAAAAACCACATCGTTTGGGTTGAACCGGAAGAGAATGCGGCCTGAGGATTGGGCGGCGGCTTTTCGCGCTCTTCACGTCGCACTTGCCCTATTCCGATGACTCCGGCGCCTTATCCAGGGCGAGCCGGAGGACCTCCAGCATCTCATCCACGTAGTGGAAGGTGATCTCCTTACGGACCTTCGCCGGCACGTCCTCCAGATCCTTCTTGTTCCATCTGGGGAGGATGATCGTCTTCACGCCGGCGCGGTGGGCCGCGAGGACCTTTTCCTTGATACCGCCCACCGGGAGGACCAACCCCCTGAGCGTGATCTCGCCGGTCATGGCAAGGTCCTTCTTCACCGTCCGGTTCGTAAGCAGCGAGGTAAGGGCGGTGAGCATCGTGACCCCCGCCGACGGTCCGTCCTTGGGGATGGCGCCGGAGGGTACATGGATGTGGATGTCCACCTCTTCGAAAAAGTCCTTCGCTATCCCCAGTTCTTCGGCATTCGCGCGGATGAAGCTCAGCGCCGCCGTGGCCGATTCCTTCATCACGTCGCCAAGCTGGCCGGTCAGGGTGAGCCCCTTCTTTCCCTTCATGGCCGTGGCCTCGATGAACAGGAGATCCCCGCCCGTCGGCGTCCAGGCGAGCCCCATGACGACCCCGGGCTTTGCGGTCCGGGCCGCCGCCTCGGAGGCCATCCGGACCGGTCCGAGGAAGCGGTGCAGGTCCCGCGCCGTGACGGTGGCTTTTTCAGTGGTCCCCTCGGCGATCTGGCTCGCCACTCCACGGCAGATCGAGGCTAACTCCCGTTCGAGGTTCCGGACTCCCGCTTCCCGGGTATAGCCGGCGATGATGCTGCTGATCGCGCTTTTTGTGAAGCGGATCTGTTCGGGTTTGAGGCCGTTCGCCTCCGTCTGCCGCGGGATCAGGTAGCGCTGGGCAATCCGGATCTTCTCGTCGATCGTGTAGCCGGGCAGCTCGATCACCTCCAGACGGTCGCGGAGCGCCGGCGGGATCGTCTCTAAGATGTTCGCCGTCGTGATGAACATCACGTGCGACAGATCGAACGGGACATCCAGGTAGTGGTCCGAGAAGGAGAAGTTCTGCTCCGGATCGAGGACCTCGAGGAGCGCCGACGAGGGATCGCCGCGGAAATCGCTCCCGACCTTGTCGATCTCGTCCAGCATGAAGACGGGGTTGTTCGACTCCGCCCGCCTGATCCCCTGGATGATCCGGCCGGGGAGCGCCCCCACGTAAGTCCTCCGATGGCCGCGGATCTCCGCCTCGTCGTGGATGCCGCCCAGCGAAATGCGGATGAACTTTCTTCCCAAGGCGCGGCCGATGGAGTGACCGAGCGAGGTCTTGCCTGTCCCCGGAGGGCCGACGAAGCAGAGGATCGGCCCCTTGGTGTCCGGCTTCAGCTTGCGGACGGCGAGGTATTCGATGACCCGCTTCTTCGCCTTCTCCAGGCCGTAGTGGTCCTCGTTCAGGACGCGCCGCGCCTTTCTGATGTCGAGGTTGTCCTCGGTGCGCTCGTTCCAAGGCAGCGCCGTCATCCAGTCGAGGTAGGTGGCCGCGACGGTGTATTCCGCCGAAGAGGGGTGCATTTTGGCGAGCCGCGCGAGTTCTCGTTCCGCCTCCTTCTTCGCCTCGTCCGGGAGGTTCTTCTTTTCGATCTTCGCGCGGTACTCCTCGATCTCAACCTTCTCGTCGTCCGTCTCCCCTAACTCTTTGCGGATGGCGCAGAGCTGCTGGCGAAGGTAGTAGTCCCGCTGGCTCTTGTCCATGTCGTCCTTCACCTGGGACTGGATCTTGCTGCCCAGTTCGAGGATCTCCACCTGGTGGTTGACGAGCCGGGTCACCTCGCGGAGGCGTTCCTTTACGTCTAAGATCTCGAGGATTTTATGTTTTTCCTCGATCGCCGCGTTGATCACGGAGGCAATGAGGTCGGCCAGGACGCCGGGATCGGTGATCGTTTTGGCCATGGCCGCGAAATCCTGGGGGAGGAAGGGGGAGAGTTTGACGATCCGGTCGAAGAGACCGACAAGATTTGCCATCAACGCCTCGATCTCGATATCCTTGACCTCCTGATCCTCTATGTTTTCCACGCGGGCCTGGAGGTAGGGCTTCCCTTTCAGGATTTCGATGATGCGAAAACGGCCGATCCCCTGGAGGAGAAGCTGGGCCTTGTTGTCGGCCGTCTTGGCCATCCGGACGATCGCGACACTGGTGCCGATGCTGTAATAGTCCTCCTTCCGATGCTGGTCCTCTACCGCCTCGTTTTTATGCTTGAGCATGACGATGCCGATCAGGCGGTCGCCGGCCATCGCCTCATCGATGAGGGTGATCGACGGCTTGCCGGAAACCTCCAGCGGGAAGATCATTTTCGGAAAGACGAAGGCAGTCTCGATGGGCAGCAAGGGGAGGACCTCCGGGATCCGGACGACTTTCAATTCTTCATGCGGTGCCTGTTCTGCCATGGGAACCTCCAGGGATTAACCACTTTGGATGTTGATCTTGTGAATGAGGTCGACAGGACGTTTGGTCAGTCGAATTTCCAACAGACCGTCCCGATAGACCGCCACTGCTGACTCCGTGTCGATCAGGGCCGGCAGCGCGAGGCTCCGTTCGAAGTAGCCGCAGGGGATTTCGGCGAGGCGGTAGCTGGCGTCTTCCCCGCGTGGACCGCCTTCCCGGATGCCGGCGATCTTAACGGTGCGGGGGCCGATCTCCAAGTTGATCTCCTCCCGCCGGATGCCGGCGATTTCGGCCAGGATGACGATCTCTTCTGCGGTCTCATAGATATCGGTATGAGGCCGCCACCGGTGCCGGGAGAGCGTGAATCGCGGGTTGACTGCGCGCAGCATGTCTTCCAGGGTCTTGCGGAATTCGGGCTCAACGCCCTCCTGACTGTCCACGAATCTGATCTTGATGTAATCCATGGTTGACTCCTGTTTCTGGAATCCGCTTCCGGCGGACCCGCCCGCACTCGCGACGGAAACAGAAAATTGCCCCACCGTGGTCGTGGTCACCGAAAAATGACCCACCCCCGGCGGACCTTCCCGCCCTCGCGGGTGCAAAACCGGCCCGCACCGCCGCCTTCCTGCCTTGCCAAGATCGCCGCTGCGGCGCCGTTTCGTCAGCGCCGCAATCGGTCCGCTTGCCGGTGATCGCCGCAACGAGACGAGCCGCAACCCACTTTGAGTGCAAGATATGCATTACATCCCGCGGCGTCAAGGGAGAATTCCCTCTACGAAATGTATTATCTGAGGATATCACAATCTGTGACATGTTCCGGTTGGGCTGCCGGCGGTCCGTCTTTTCTTGACTCGCGCGGGCCGCTTCTGTATACTTCCGACATCTCAAAGGGAATTCCTGTTGCATCATCCGGCGTGTCGAGGCTGGGGCAGGTTTTCGCCGGGCTTGCCGCCGGCGGCTGAAAAGCTGGAGAACTTCAGCTGTCCTCCCCCCTTTCAGGAGGAGCGATGACGAACAGAGAAAAGATCATGACCGTATTCAAGGGCGCCCTGAGTTCGGTCCTGCCGGGGAATCTGATCCGGAACGGCCTGCGTTGCGAGGGGGACGTCCTCACGATCGAGGGGAAAAACTATTGCCTCGGCGACTACCGGGGCGTCCACGTCTTCGGGAGCGGGAAGGCCTCGATCGAGATGGCGCGGGCCGTCAAGGCCGTTCTGGGCGGCCAAGTGACGGACGGCCTCGTCGTGTCCAACTACGATGCCGCACTCGACGGGATCGCAGTCTTTGAAAGCTCGCACCCCGTCCTGACGGAGAAAAGCATCCAGGCGGCGGAAATCCTCATGCAGAAATTGTCGGCGCTCTCGCCGGATGATTTTTTCATCTATCTCCTATCCGGAGGGAGCTCGGCGCTCATCGAGAAGCCGGCGCCGCCGATTACCCTTGCCGAGATGCAGGGTCTGGTGAAGGGGCTCCTCGCCAACGGCGTCCCCATCGAGGAATTCAACATTGTCCGGAAGCACCTCTCCCTCGTGAAGGGGGGGAGGCTGGGGCGGATCTCCCGGGCGCGGGGGATCGTCCTCGTCATCTCCGACGTCATCGGCGACGTCCTGGAGGCCATCGGCTCCGCCCCGCTCTTCTTCGACCGTTCCAGTTTTGCGGACACCCATGCCATTCTGAAAAAGTACGGCCTCTGGGAGCAGGCGCCGGGGAACGTTCGGTCGGTAGTTCAGAAGGGTCTCGACGGGGAGATGGAGGAGACGCCGAAGGGGCCGAGCCCGCTCATCGACCACTTCCTCATGGGGAGCAACCTCAAGCTCCTTCTGAAGGCGAAGGAGAGGGCCGAGGCGCTGGGAATCCCAACCCGAATCATGAGTTCCCGCCTCCGGGGCGAGGCGCGGGAGATTGCCAAGGCGATCATCGCCATCGGCGAGGAGATCGCAACGACGGGACAGCCCTTCACCCCGCCGATCTGCCTGCTCTTCGGCGGAGAGACGACGGTGACCCTCCGGGGGGACGGCATGGGCGGCCGGAATCAGGAGATGGCGCTCGCTGCCCTCGGTGAATTTAGAGATAATCCGCGTTTCGTCTTCCTCAGCGCCGGGACGGACGGGATCGACGGACATTCGGACGCCGCCGGGGCGATCGTGGACCATGCGAGCTGGGCAAAGGCGCAGGCGCTCGGCCTCCGGATCGACGACTACTTCGCCCGGAACGATTCCTATCATTTCCTGCGGCAGACGGGGGATCTCATCATGATCGGTCCCACGGGGACCAACGTCATGGATATGACCGCGCTGCTGATCTCGTAAAAGCGCAGGCAGGTCCGGGGGATCCGGTCGGGGAGGAGTTTCGTTCAGCCCCAGGTGGGGGTTTTTTAAAGTGGCCTGCCGATGAAAATTTTCTCTTGACATCTCATCACAAGTTCAATAGATTTACGCAAGACATTATATATAATATATCATATATCATGCCTTGGGAGGGACAATGGATAATTCATGTAAATTGAACAAAATAAATGACATTCAATTATTGAAAGACAGGATTTACCAGAACATTAAGAGCAGCATTATTGAACTGCACCTCTATCCGGGTGAACAGCTGACAGAACAGCGTTTAGCGGACGAGTTGGGGGTGAGCAAATCCCCCATCAGGGAAGCCCTTCAACGGTTGGAGCAGAACGGGCTGGTCCATATGGTTCCGTACAAGGGATGTTATGTGTCCAAACTGGAAAAAGAAGAATGCCGGGAAGTCTTTCAGACCCGTGAGGCGCTGGAATTGTTTTGCATCGATCAGAAAATGGATTCATACACGGAACAGGATATTCGGGATTTTGAGGCGCTGATGAATATCGCCGTAGATGAGTTCAACCGAGGGAATGAATCATTTGCCTACAATACCCATCTGTCATTTCATCGGATGATTATCGATAAAATGGAGAACCGTCTGATTCAGAGCATCTACTCCAACATCCAGGACCGGATGAAACGGTATGTGAGCTATGTCGTAAAATACACCCCCAACCGGGTAAGGCTGTCCAGTGAGCAGCATATCCTCCTGATGAAGGCCATCCAGAGGAAGGATCGGGAAGGGGCGATGAAGGAGTTGAAACACCATCTGATGACCGTGCTGAAGGATTTCCTGACCGCCGAAGAGATCATAGAGGGTAAAAAGACGGAGATATGGGTGAAATCTTGATTAACATGAACCCTGCGGGGATAGCGGGTCATCGGTAGATCATGCGGTCTTTCTTTTCCGTCAACCTCCCTGCCCGTGATTGACGGGCATAACGAAGGATGAAAATAATCAAGTCGTTGGCGCTAATTTAATATGAAGGAGGTGATCAGAGACGCGCCAGGGGTAACGATTGGCCGTGAAGATGCCTCACCGCAAGAAGCAGGTCTTCGATAAGGCGGCGGATCGGTCGGGGGATGAATGCCGAGGCGGCGGCAGCGACGAAGTATCGTTGTCATGTTTGGAATGGGCCTGAGAGGTACCTGCTTGAACCAGGTCGAGAAATAATTATGGAGGTGGAAAAATGGCAACATTGTATGATTCTATAAAAATCGGCTGTATCGAAATACCTAACCGCATGGTTCTGGCGCCTACGGTCATGGACAACGGAACGGAGGACGGCTATGTTACGGACCGGGCAATCAGAAGTTTTACTGATTCAGCCCAGGGCGGATGGGGCTTGATCCAGGTAAGCGCTTCTTTCATTCACCCTGAGGGAAACATCTTCAGGACCATGATCGGCATTCACAATGCTAAAAGCATCGCGGGCCATGAGAGATTGTCCCGGGCCATTCATCGCCAGGGCACGAAATGCTCGTGCCAGATCATTCACGGCGGCGCCCTCTGCAACACGGCTATTACGGGACTCCCCGTTGTCGGCGCCAGCGTCAAAGGCGGCATTTTCGGGTCTGTCCGGGAATTAAGCACTGATGAAGCGGAAGAACGCATTCAGTATTACATCGACGCCGCCGCGCGGGTGAAGGAAGCCGGATATGACGCCGTCAATGTCCACAGTTGTCAGGGTACACTGATTCAACAGTTCATGTCCCCCTTTACGAACTTGCGGAAAGACAAGTTCGGGCAGGACCCCGGACTGTTTCCCGAGATGATTGCGAAAGGCATCAAAGAGCGGTGCGGGAAGGATTTTCCCCTCATCTGGCGGCTGGCGGCGCACGAGTTCATGGATTTCCTCGGCGAGCCCGGCTACAACGAGGAGTGGGGCAAGAAGATGGCCAAGCGGTTGGAACCCTGGGTGGACTGCTTCGACATCACGGGCGGCCGCATCGGGTTTACTGGCATGTACGCCTTCCCCCCCGTCTACGGCAAGAGAGCCGCCCGGGTGCATCTGGCTACGGACATCAAGAGTGTCGTCAGTGTGCCGGTCATGGGCGTCGCCAAAATCATGGAACCGAAGCTGGCAGAGCATCTGATCGCCACAGGCCAGTGCGATATCTGCCATTTCTGCCGTCCCGCGATCGCCGATCCGTGGTTTGCGAGAAAAGCCATAGAAGGCCGTCCCGAAGACATCCGCAAATGTATCTCCTGCAACTGGTGCCTGCAGACCCTCTTCGATCAGAAGCTGGTTCTCTGCGCCGTGAATGCGCGTTACAACCGCGAAGCGGAGTACGAGCTCAAACCCGCTGCGAAGGTGAAGAAGGTCATGGTCATCGGGGGCGGCGTCGCCGGTCTGGAAGCTGCAGTCAATCTCGCCGAGAGAGGCCATAAGGTGGATCTCTATGAAAAAAGCGACGCCTGGGGGGGGCTGGTGGAGAGCGTCGCTTCCCGCCATCCCAGGGTCCACACGGCCGACTTGAGGAACATTCTCGATTTTTACACGGCCCAACTCGGCAAGATGCAGGGTATCAAGGCACACCTGAAAACAGAGGTGACGCCGGAGTTCGTACAGAAGGCAAATCCAGATGCCGTAGTAGTTGCCGTCGGCTCACAGGAAGCCCTGCCCGACATTCCCGGCATCGGCCTGAAGAACGTCATCACGAACGAAGATTATTTGCGTGCCCAGGGGAAAGTCGAGATGGGCGAGAATGTCGTCGTCATCGGCGGCAATTACGGAGCGGAAACCGCCGTCTCTTTGGCGCGCCAAGGCAAGAAGGTGACCATGGTAGAGGAAAGCGGCACGGCGGCGCGGCCGGCCTATTCACAGGACCTTTACTCACGCCTCTTCCAGCTCGACCGGTTCATCCAGGAAGAGAAAATAACGGTGCTCTTAAACACGCGGGCCGTGGAAATCACCGCGGCCGGTGTGGCTGTCGAAGCGGCCGACGGGAAGAAGACCCTGCCGGCGGACGCCGTAATCATCGCCTACAACCGAAAACCCTGCAAGGGTCTCTATGAGGCATTGAAAGGAAAGGTGAAGGAACTGTACGAAATCGGCGACTGCGTAAAGCCCCGCGACATCGCATCGGCTGTAGATGATGCGACCTATGTGGGAGTCAAGATATAACCCCGGGAAGATCATCTTCACAACTGTTAGGAGGAGGGAGGAGGTTTGTCCTGCACCGGGGATTTTCGATCATACAGGTGCACGGCATACACCCTCCCGCTCCCGCGGGATTCTTGAAGTTTGTTCTATTGCTCCGGCAATGAGACATGTTGATGAGACCGAGGCAGCGCGTATTTTGGCTGCACGATACAGTCGTTCATTGCTTTAATCCGGTTGCCTGTGGAGAAGGATTTTATCAGAACGAAGGAAGGAACGCATGGCGAACGAAACAGTTCATGGCGTACAGCATCTCTTAGAAATGAGGCAGAAGGCGTTCGCCGGCGGAGGGGTGGACAAGCAGTCGGCCGAACGGGCCGAGGGAAAGCTGACCGCCCGAGAGCGCATAGAGTTGCTGCTGGACCCCAATAGCTTCGCGGAGGTATACACCTTCGCCCAAACTTTCTGCACCGATTTCGGGATGGAAGACAAACACTACCCGGGCGACGGACTGATTACGGGCTTCGGCAGAATTGACGGGCGAAAGGTGTGTGTCCTCGCCCATGATGTGACGGTCTTGGGCGGTTCGGGCACCTCTACCCACCTGCGCAAATGGTGTGAAATCATCGATAACGCCGTAAAAATGGGTGTACCGGTCATTCAGTTGAACGAATCGGGCGGCGGAAGAGTGCAGGAAGGGGCGCGGTGGTTCAGTTTTTCCGGATCTGTTTTTTACAGCAACACCCATGCTTCCGGGGTCGTTCCTCAGATCACGGCAATCATGGGGAGGAATGCCGGACACGGGGTGTATGGGGCCGCCCTGACGGATTTCATTTTTCTCGTTGACGATTTGGGAGAGATGTACATTACGGGTCCCGCCGTGATCAAAGCGGTGACTTTGGAAGAGATTTCATATCAGGATCTGGGGGGGGCAAAAATCCACACCCAAGAAACAGGCATAGGGGATCTGAGGCTTTCCAGTGAGAGGGAATGCATCGCGCAGATCCGCAGGCTTCTGAGTTTTTTACCGCAGAACTGGAAAGAGCCACCCCCTCGGAAGCAGTGTACCGACGATCCCCATCGGGGCGAACCTATCCTGAACGACATCGTACCGTTGAATTATCGGCAGGTCTTGAACATGAAGAAGATCATTGACATCATCGTCGATGATCAAGATTTTTTCGAAATCAAGCCGGAGTACGCGAGGAATATCATGACTGGATTTGCCCGCTTTGGAGGCAGGCCGGTGGGTATCATCGCAAACCAGTCCACGCACTTGGGGGGGTGCCTGACCGTGGAATCTTCCCTCAAGAGTTCCCGCTTTGTCCGTTTCTGCAATGCCTTCAATATTCCCATGCTTTTCCTCGTCGATACGCCGGGTTATCTGCCCGGGGTGGCCCAGGAGCATGCAGGGATCATCCGGCATGGGGCGAAGCTGCTGTATGCCGTGTGCGAATCGACGGTCCCGAAAATCACCGTCGTGATCCGTAAGGCGTACGGAGGGGGAATGATGGCCATGGGAGCGCATAAGGAACACGGCATGGACCTCGTCTACAGTTGGCCGTCAGGGGAATTCGCCATTATGGGAGCCGAGGCGGCGGTGGCGCTCCTCTACCGCCGTGAGCTGGAAACCGCGGAAGATCCCGAGGCATTCATTGCCGAGAAAGTACAGGAATACAGAGAGGAATATGCGAACCCTTACTACTCCGCTGCGGCCATGAACATCGACGACGTCATCGCACCCGCTGAAACGCGCTGGAAGATCATCGAAGGGTTCGATTTCCTTGAAGGGAAAGAGGAGAAGCCCATTCAACGGAGAAATGGGAACGTCCCCCTTTAGGGCGGAGAGAAGCCATGAGTATGCTTTCGACTTTGCCTTTCTCGCACGTTTCGAGGGAAGGGGATCATCGTACGGTCCGCAAGACAAGAGGACGCGCGAAGGAGCGAGCATGACCGGCCTACGCGGGAGTTTGGAAACAATCTGAGGAGGAGAAACAATGATCGATTATGCCAAATCCGATCGCACCATCGGGAAGATCTTGAGCGACAAGGCCAAGCGAATTCCCGATAAGATATTTTTCACCACCCATACGGCTCAGGTCACGTATGGGGAAGTGGACAGGACGGCGAACCGTTTCGCGAATGCCTTCCTGAGCCTCGGCCTGCAAAAGGGGGACAAGGTCAGCACCTTGCTCAACAACTGTCTGGAGCACATCTATTGCTGGTTCGGCCTGGGAAAGATCGGCGTCGTCGACGTCCCGCTCAATACTGCGTACAAGGGGCAGATTCTGGAGTACATGATCAACAACTCGGACTCCGATGCGATTGTTGTGGACCAGGAATATCTGGAACGGATACAGTTTCTCCAGGCCGGTCTCAAGAGGATCAAGAAAGTCATCGTCTACACGCCGCCGGGCGCAGCCCCGGTCGATGTATCCATGCAACTCCCGACAATGAACATCACAGAGTTCTTTTCTTTCCCCGACACGGCGCCTGAGTGCGATATTCATTACTCGGATCTCGCGACGATCATCTATACGTCGGGCACGACGGGACCTTCCAAAGGCGTCATGATGTCGCACGCTCAGTGCTACGCCTTTTCCGAGCAGGTCGCTAAAAACATCGGTATAAGGCCCGACGATGTCAATTACACATGCCTTCCCCTGTTTCACGTTAACGCACGCTGCATGTGTACCTACCCCTGCATGCTGGCGGAGGCCGGGGTGGCGGTGGCGCCGCGGTTCAGTCTTTCGCGCTTCTGGGAAGACATACGTCAGTTCAAGGCGACGATTTTCAATGGCTTGGGTGCAATCACACCGCTTATCGCGTCCTCTCCCCCTCAGCCCAATGACGCAGACAACCCGATCCGCCTCGCCTTCATGGTTCCTTTACCTGAGCATTACGAGGATTTTGAAAAGCGTTTCGGCCTGAAGGTGACGACCACCTATGGCATGACGGAGATCTCCCTGCCGACGTTTCCTCCCCTCGAGGAAAAGATGCCGCAAAAAACCTGTGGCAAGTGCATCGACGGCTACGATCTGCGGATCGTCGATGAGTATGACGAGGAGCTTCCCGTAGGGCAGATCGGCGAGCTGATCGTGCGCGACAAGCAACCGTATACCATGCTCAGCGGCTACTACAACATGCCGGAAAAGACCCTGGAAGCGTACCGCAACCTCTGGTATCACACGGGTGATGCCATATATAAGGACAAGAACGGCTGGTACTACTTCGTCGACCGCATTAAGGACGCCATCAGAAGGAGGGGCGAGAATATCTCCTCCTTCGAGGTGGAGAGCGTCGTCAACACCCATCCCGCCATTCTGGAGTCCGCCGCCTTTGCCGTCAAGGATCTCGTAATGACGGAAGACGAAGTCATGATCACTGTCGTGGTGAAACCGGGGATGAAGCTGACGCCGGAGGAGCTGATCGAGTTCTGCGTACCCCGGATGCCGTATTTTCACGTGCCGCGATATGTGGAGATCACGGAGGCCCTGCCGAAGACTTCGACGGACAAGGTGAAGAAGAAGGAATTGCGGGACCGCGGTGTATCACCCGAAACGTGGGATCGGGAAGCTGCGGGGATCAAGATCAAGCGCTGAAAGCAAGCTTTCACGTCGTTCATGGAAATACCCGGAGGCCTGGCCTGGCCTCAGGCCGGGGCCTGATCAAGCCCGCATAACTGCACCTGACATCAATGGCGCCGGACGATCCGCGGAAGGACAATCAAATATCAAAGTGAATGTCCACAGGAAGCGATTCATGAGGAGGGCGACAAGTATGTCATCGATGCTGAACTGTGCACGGATTGCGGCTCTTGCGTGGATCAATGCCCGATGGGGGCGATTATCGAGGAAGAATCGAATTGAAACTGTATGCCATGAGCTGCGGCTACCTGCGCTGCCGCAAAGTAGCCTTTGTACCCACGGCCGATAAAAGCATTGTCATGGACAGTCCCATGCCCGTGTATCTCATCACTCACCCCGGGGGCAACGTCCTCTTCGACACGGGACCCAATCCCGTGGTCTTCGATGATGCAGCGAAACACTGGGGAGGGCTCGCGAAAGCCTTTCAACCGTTGGGCGACAAGGAATCGGGTGTTGCGGCACAGTTGGAAAAAATCGGCGTGGAGACTGGCGATATTAAGTATGTAGTGAATTCACATCTGCATTTCGACCATGCCGGGGGGAACAGGTTTTTCCCCGGCGCGACGTTTATCGTACAGAAAGAGGAACTCGTATGTGCCAGGGATCCTGAATACGCCGAAAGGGGGTACATTCAGGCCGATTGGGATGATCCCGCCCTTCATTATGAAGCTATCGAGGGTGAGCGGGATCTTTTCGGGGATGGCCTATTGCGGATCATACCCGTGGTGGGCCATACCCTCGGCCATCAGGTGCTGGTTGTGAGATTGCCGCACCAAGGCGCCATGATCTTGAGCGGCGACGGCGTACCTTGCGAGGAGAATTTGCTGCAAGCGATCGTGACGCGGACCAATATGGACAACGACCTTGCCCTCCGAAGTATTGAAAAACTGCGCCGCCTCGTTGTGCAGGAGGACGCTCTCCTCATCCACGGCCACGACGCGACCCAGTGGGGAAAAATACGTCACGCCCCGGCTTATTATGATTGAAACAGGCGGGCGTACTTGTCGCGCGGCCGGATTTGGCGCCTTTAACCTGCAGGCTGTTAGGGGTCCGTTAGGCGATCTTGTTGCGGTTTGAGGGTTGAATAGGGAGGATAGTTCCTTATTTTCGTTTTGCTCAGCATGAAAGGTCTACATCATGATGCTTTCTTTGATTAGTCAGGAGAGCGGGAAAGATTAATAGATCTCGGAGGAGAGAGAAATGGCGTTAAAGACACCGGAGCAATACTGGGACAGCCTGCGTCGCCTGAAACGGCGGGTCTTCATCCTCGGGGAGGAAATAGCCGAGCCGAACGACCATCCCATCGTCCGGCCGACGACGAATGCCGTAGCCAAAACGTATGAACTCGCGCAACAGCCGGAGTTCGCTGGGCTCATGACCGCGAAATCACCGCTGACGAACGAGACGGTCAATCGTTTTTGCCACATCCAGGGCAGTACGGGGGACATGATCAAGAAGGTGAAGATGCTGCGCCTCATGGGCCAGCAGACGGCGACCTGCTTTCAGCGCTGCGCGGGGCTCGACTGCATGAACTCCCTGTACGGCATCACCTGGGAGGCGGATAAAGAGATGGGAACGGAGTACCACGCCCGTTTCCGGCGCTTTCTCGATCGCGTCCAGACAGAGGATTTGGTCTGCGATGCAGCCATGACGGACGCCCGGGGAGACCGTTCCCTGGCGCCCCACGAGCAGGCCGACCCGGATCTGTTCCTCCATATCGTGGAGCAGAAGCAGGACGGTATTGTCGTGCGGGGCGCGAAGGCACATCAGACGGGGGCTTTGAATTCCCATGAGGTCGTCGTCATGCCGACGACGGCCATGAAGGCGGGCTCCGAGGACTACGCCGTCGCCTTTGCAGTGCCGGCCGATGCGGAGGGGATCACGTACATTTACGGGCGCCAGTCATGCGATACGCGCAAGCTCGAGGCAACGACGGGGGATGTGGGTAATCCGAACTACGGTGGTCAGGAGGCCCTCATCGTCTTCGACAATGTGTTCGTGCCGTGGGAGCGGGTCTTTATGTGCCGGGAGACGGCCTTCGCCGGGAGGCTCGTCGAGCGCTTCGCCTCGTACCACCGGGCCAGCTACGGCGGATGCAAGGTAGGCATGGGGGACGTCCTGATCGGGGCGACGGCGACGATTGCCGAGTACATCGGCGTGGATAAGGCTTCCCACATCCGTGACAAGCTCGCCGAGATGACCCACATGAACGAGACGCTCCATGCCGGGGCCATCGCGGCCTCTGCCGACGGGTATCGCCTGGAATCGGGGAACTACATGGTCAACATCCTGCTCGCCAACACGTGCAAACTCAACGTCACCCGCCTGCCCTGGGAGATCTCCCGCATCGCCCAGGACATTGCCGGAGGGCTTCTCGTCACCCTGCCGGGGGAGTGCGATTTTGCCAATCCCCAGACGGGGCCGTATCTGAAAAAATACCTCATGGGTGTTTCCCGCGTGCCCGTCGAGGCAAAGGTGAAGATCCTTCGCCTCATCGAGAACATCACCATGGGGACGGGGGCCGTGGGGTATCTCACGGAATCGATTCACGGGGCGGGCTCGCCCCAGGCACAGAAGGTCATGATCCAGCGCTATGGAAACTGGGAGCACAAGAAAGATCTGGCTAAGAAAATCGCCGGCATCGTGTAGGTTCCCGATATCAAGAAGGTGAAGATGCAACGGCTTATGGGCAATATGACGGGGACCTGTTTCCAGAGATGCGTAGGGATGGATGCTCTCAACGCCCTGTGGAGCACGACCCATGAGATGGACCTGAAGCATGGGACGGATTACCACGAGCGATTCAGGAGATATGTGACGGCATGGGAGGAGAAGGATTGGACGGTGGACGGGTGCATGACGGATCCCATGGGAGAGGGTCTTCATGTGCGGTGAACACGATTTTTCCGGGATGCTGGTAGAGCGGTTTGCCGGATACCACCGCCAGTCCTACGGCGGGTGCAAGGTGGGCAACAGGGACATCCTCATCGGGGCCGCCGCTTATCCCACACGGCACCGGCAGAGGATGCTGCGCCTCATCGAGGCGATGACCCTGTGGGCGGTGGCCGTCGGCTATCTGACCGAATCCATGCATGGCGCCGGTTCTCCCCAGGCTCAGCGGATGATGGCAGGATGATCAGCTTAGGGGTCCGGTACTGCGGCGGTTGCAATCCCGCATATGACCGTATAAAACTGGTGCAACAGATCCGGGAGAAGCTGCAGGTTGCCCTGGGGGAAGAGGTGTCCCTCGCCCTGCCGGGAGCACAAGCCGATACGATGCTCGTGGTTTGCGGATGTCCGGCGTGCTGTGCCGACGGTGAAGGTGTGAACAAGAGCGCAGGGTCGTGTCATATTATAGGACCGGATTTGATGGATTACCGCTCTGCGACGATGGAGGAGATCCCGGTGAGGATAGCGGATGAACTTGCTGTGGAGCTGAAAAACAAGCCGAGTGACGGGTGCTGAACATCCCGGTGTCCGCCCGCAGGTCTTTGCGGGCAGCGGCCCGGCTCCTTTTCCGCTGCCGGAGTCGTAAAATGGGCCTGATCAACAGGGAGCGACCCTGAAAAGGGGAAGGCCATTTCCGGGAACAGAGAGGTTAACCAACGGAAAGGTTTGAAGGATATGGCGTACCATGAACGTTTGTTGGCAGAGCTGGAACAAAAACGAAAAAAACTGGGCCTGGGAGGCGGGCCGGATAAAATGGCCCAGCAACATAAGCGGGGCAAGCTGACAGCCGGGGAAAGGTTGGATCTGCTTATGGATTCCGGCAGCTTTACGGAACTGGACCCGTGGGTCAGAAACCGGTGTCTCGATTTTGGTCTTTCGGACATGGAACTGACCAACGAAGGCGTTATTGCCGGCTGGGGGAGTATTGACCGGCGGCGCGTTTATGCTTTTGCAAATGATTTCACGGTTATGGGAGGTTCTCTGGGGGAAGCGCAGGGTCTGAAGATCTGCCGGCTTCTGGACCAGGCCATGAAGGTCGGCGCCCCTGTGGTCGGCCTGAATGATTCGGGCGGCGCCCGGATTCAGGAGGGGATGGGCGCCTTGAACGGGTATTGCTCTCTGTTTTTTCGTACGAGCATTGCTTCCGGCTGGATTCCCCAGATCTCGGTGATTCTGGGCCCCTGTGCCGGCGGGACGGTTTATGCGCCGGCCCTGACCGACTTCATCATCATGGTGGATCCGGTTGCCAAGATGTTCATTACCGGGCCGGCCGTCATCAAGGCGGTCACAGGCGAGGAAGTGGGCTTTGAGGAACTGGGCGGCGGCAAGGTGCATGGCCGTGTAACGGGAATTGCGCACTTCGTAGTGAAGAGTGAACGAGAGGCCATGGAACTTGTGCGCCGCCTACTGAGTTTCCTGCCTGCCAACAGCGGCGAGGAGCCGCCGCGTGCGGTCTGCACCGATTCTCCGCAGAGGCTGGTTCCCGAGCTCCGGGAGGTCATCCCCGAACGTTCGAAGCAGGCTTTTGATGTTCGGGATGTGATCAAACCGGTTGTGGATCAAGGCGATTTTCTGGAGATTCAGAAGCTGTTTGCGCCCAATATCGTGATCGGTTTCGCCCGTCTGGACGGCAGGCCGGTCGGTATCGTCGGGAACCAGCCCCGTGTCATCGCGGGCTGCCTCGATGTCAATGCCTCCTGGAAGGCGGCCCGTTTTGTCCGCTTCTGTGACGCATTCAACCTGCCCCTGATCACCTTCGTGGACTGCCCGGGTTATTTGCCCGGCCTTGATCAGGAGCACCAAGGGATCATCCGCAACGGGGCAAAACTTCTCTACGCCTACTCCGAGTCGGTCGTACCGAAGATCACGGTGATCATGAGGAAGGATTATGGGGGCGCCTATTCCGCCATGTGCGGCAAGGGGATGGGGGCGGACATCGTTCTGGCCTTTCCCACGGCCGAAGTGGCCGTCGTGGGTCCCGAGGCAGCCGCCAACGTCGTCTTCCGCAACGAGATCGATAAGGCGGACAATCCGACGGCCAAACGGGCGGAGATGGTCGAACAGTATCGCCATCGATTCGCATCGCCGTATAAGGCAGCCGAATGGGGGCTGGTGGATGATGTCATCGATCCCCAGGAACTGCGGCTGAAAATGACCAGCGGGCTTCAGGCGCTCAGCGGCAAGAAGGAGTGGCGGCCGAAGAAGAAACACTCGAACTTGCCACTGTAACGGGAGATTATTCAGATGCTAAAGGGAATAAGAGTGATCGATCTGTCACGAAATCTGGCAGCGCCGTATTGCACTATGCTGCTTGGGGATCTGGGCGCCGATGTGATCAAGGTCGAGATGCCGGGCGCCGGAGATGAGGCCCGTGGTTTAAGTCCGATGATCAACGGAGAGAGCGGTTACTTCATCAGCCTCAACCGGGGGAAAAAAGGGATCACACTGAATATCAAGGACCCGCGAGGGAAAAAACTGCTGGAAAAACTGCTCGCGAAAGCGGATGTGATGGTCGACAATTTTCGTCCGGGAGTCCTTGACCGTCTGGGGCTTACGGAGGAGTATTTGAAAAAGGTCAATTCCCGCCTGATCTGTGCCTCCCTGACCGGCTTCGGTCATTACGGTCCCTACCAGAAGAAGGCCGCATACGATCTGGTCGTTCAGGGGTATGGCGGCATCATGAGCATTACCGGCCATGTAGGTGGTCCTCCGACTCGCGTCGGTATTTCCCTCGGGGATCTGGCGGCGGGTCTTTACCTGACCGTCGGCATTCTCGGCTCTCTTCTGTCACGGCAGCAGAGCGGGAACGGCGATCGGATCGACGTCGCGATGCTCGACTGCCAGGTGGCCCTTCTGGAGAATGCCATCGTTCGTTACATGGCTTCCGGCAAGGTGCCCGGTCCGATCGGCAACCGCCACCCCTCGATCACCCCCTTCGAGGCTTTCCCCAGCAGGGACAACTACATTGTCGTCTGTGCCGTGAACGAAAACCAGTGGGAGAGTTACTGCCGGGTGATAGGCCATCCAGAGCTGATCAGCGACCCGCGGTTCGCAACCAATGACAGCCGCAATGAGCACCATGACGCTCTGGCGGTCCTCCTAACTGAAATCATGCATGAGAAAACCACGCAGGAATGGATCGCCATCCTGGATCAGGTGGGTGTTCCCTGTGCCCCGGTGAACAGCATCGATGATGTGACTGAGGATGAACAAATCAAGGCCCGGCAGATGATCATCTCCCTGAACCATCCCAAGGCCGGCGAGGTGCATGTTCCCGGCTGTCCGATCAAAAGCAAAGAGTACCCTGCCCCCGAGACGTACAAACCCTCGCCTCTCCTGGGGGAAGACAACCGTGAAATCTTCAGGAGCCTCGGGCTCAGCGATGATGAGATGGCCGATCTGATAAGGGAAAAGATCATCTGAATTTCGGGAAAGAAGGACGATATGGGCGTGGAGGGGGAGAACCATATCATTTCGGGGGATGTTATCTCGCTCCGTGAAAATCTGGCGGCAAAGATTCCGGGCAGCAACACCTGGAGTGCCCAGCAGGCCGTCGAGGGAATCTGCCGCCTGGAGCACTTATCGCTGCTGCTCAATGCCGGAATCCTTCCCTCGCATGATATCACCGAATGGGAGAAGTTCAAGAAGATCCCTGAGGGGTATCGGCGAAGAAAGAAGTCTATTTATTTTAACAGGGAGGTATTTTTAAAATGGAGTACACCATAAAACCGCTGCTCCTCGGCAAGTTCAAGGGAAGCAAAGGACAAATGACTTATTTTGTTGATTATGAAAAGGAAATCTGGATCCCGATGGTAGCCTGGTATATTAAAGGGGGGGACAAGCACGTACTTGTGGACACGGGCCTTTCCTCGCCTGCTATCCAGCGTTACCTGTTTGGCCGGCCATACGAGGAGATTGCCTCCTTTGAAGAAGCACTGAACGCGTTAGGCTTGACCCCCGGCGATATTGACATTGTCATTCAGACCCACCTTCACTACGACCATTGCGGCAACACGACCAAATGCACCAGGGCAAAGGTTATTGTTCAGGAGGAGGAAATAAAGTTTGCATACTCCGCCCATGCCCTTTTCGCCGGTTCCTATAACCTGGAGTACCTGAAGGATCTGCGCTTCAGGGTGGTTGCCGGCGACCGGGAAATCCTGGACGGGATCAGGGTGCTCCATCTCCCCGGCCACTCCCCCGGTACGCAGGCGGTGGCAGTGGATACAAAACAGGGAACGGTGGCCATCAGCGGATTCTGCTGCGTTAAAGATAACATGTACCCGCCCGAAAAAATGCGGGTGAAGTGGCCGGTAATAGCGCCGGGCGTTTCGGTAAACAGTCTCCAGGCATTTGACAGCGCCCTCCGGCTGAAAAGCTCGGCTGACATTGTTATTCCCCAGCATGCGATCGAATTTGCCGAGATGGCGGAAATCCCGTCCTGACAGGAGAACTCTTTCAATGGCCTCCTGAAGGAAATACAGGCGGTGTCATCGCAACTCTTATCCCTTGCTCAGGACTAACTTACGTCGTAAATGCCAGTGGGGGAATTTCCCGCATGTAATACTTCTTTCCTCTTCCGGGGTCAGGCCCACTCCGGCTAAACTGGCATATTTTATTTTTTTAGTGATTTCCGCTACGCGTGTTCCAACCAGCTTTATCCGCACCATACCGGCCGGGTCATCCAGAACACCATTATCCATGTGTGCGGGCCTTTGACCAAATGCCAGTGTGCTTACCTTGCCCCAGCCGCGAGCCACGGGGATCATTAAAAGGTTTCCGGACATACTTTCCATGGACAAAAGGGCAAATTCCTCTCCCACCCCCATCCACGATACGGTTACCACTCCCAGGACTATATTGCGAAAGTCACCGGTAAAAAAGACATAATACCTGCATCTTGAGAGCAGGTTAATAAGCTGCGGCGGAATGGAATGGGTCCATACGGGCGCACCCCAGATCATACCATCAGCCTCTAACATTTTTTCAATAATCCAGGTGGCGTCGTCCTCAAATTTGCAGGCACACTGATTTTCGACGCAGTATTGGCAGTGTATGCAGGCGGCTATTTTTTTATCCGCCAGGGAAATGAACTCGGTTTCCACGCCTTCCATTTGCGCCGCGGTATCCAGGGCGGCGTGCACCGCCTTGTCGCAGTTACCCCCTTTAATCGGGGTTCCCGAAATTCCAAGTATTTTAACTTTGAAATCTTTCATAAAATGAAACCTCCCTATTTTATCTTTAGATTTTAAACGCCGGACCTTTTCAACGGTTTCCTAAAATTCCTCTTCCTCAATTCCCGCCAGAACCTTAACCCGTTTTGTTTTCTTATTAAAGTCAGTCTCCCTGTAAATTACGATCTTCTGGTTCTGCATCGGACCGCCCGAGTGGTGCAGCGCCGCCGCCACGGGACCTCCGGTCAGCGACTGGATAAACCTTACCACACGCAGCCGGTGTTCTGTGGGTACATCCGCCACACCCCTGAAGTATTTATCTATCCACTTGCCCGTTTCCGGATTCTTGCAGTCTTTTTCGGAGGGCACGCTGACAAGGAGCCCGCCGCAGAGGTCGATAGCAATCTTGACCAGCTCATAGTAGTTGCGGGTTGACTGTAGCTTGGCCACGTTGGTCAACAGGGGGTCGGGCAGGTAAGCGCCGTTGGAAACGGGTTTGCCAAAACTTGCGCAGGCCAGGGCAAGCCCCCAAACGGTTTCAGTCAGGAAAGACATCTCTGTTAACTTGTCAATAACATGAGGCGCCTTGGCAACCCCGTTATACTCGGCGATTAACTTGGTTGCCCCGGTAATCAGGTCGAATATGCCCGGGCGGCACCCGGTCTGCCACATTCTTGCCATTGTCCCCATCCGGGTTATTAAATTGCTTGTGTACTTGTACTCGCCCTGCATAAAAATTCTTTCCTTAGGCACAAAAACGTCATCGAACACCATGAGCGCCGTGGCGCCAAACTGGCAGCCGTACCTGACATTGCCCAGGTCCATTCCGTCTGTTCCCTCTGCGGTGTCAGTCAGGGCGTCGGCCAGGTTTTGCTGCATAATATACGTCAATCCTTTTGTATCGGCGGGGATGGCAAAGGAAACCGCGTAATCCTTCGCTTTGGGGTCCCTCATGATATCACAGGGCATGATCACAACCTCGTCGGCGATCATGGGACCGGTTTGGTGCGCTTTGGCGCCCCGGACAACAATACCGTCGTCTCTTTCTTCCACGATGTGCAGGTACATGTCCGGATCCGCCTGCTCAAAAGCGTTCTGGCTTCTGTTCCCCTTGACGTCCATCATTGCCCCGGCCAGGAAGAGGTCGTTTTCCTGAACATACTTGATGTAATCCATGAACCTCTGGTGGTAGTTTGTCCCGAGTTCTTTATCCATGTCATATGTAGTGGAGTATAAAGCGTTTACCCCGCCCAGCCCGGGACACATCAGGCAGCAGCTCCCCAAATGGGTGATCAGGAACCTCATTTTTTTCTGGCGGATCAACAAGTCATCGATGCTGCCGAAAACATGCAGGAAGCGGTTTACCTTATCTCCCGTGATAGGTGATGTGGCGGTCAGCAGGTCGCTGTGCTTGGGGTCGAGGGCCATGTCGTGAATGCGGGCGACTACCTTGAGCGGCCACTTAAGCATGGGGTATTCCGTTGGGTTTTCTATTTTTTTACCCAGGTGGTAAATGTTGTAGTTGCGTTTTTTTATGCCTTCCAAAAATTTTGCTCCGGTTCGCATCGGTAACCCCTCCTCTTTATTGGCAAATCTTGGTAAGATATTGCTTTCGATGGGTGGAAGTATAGGGGGGCTGTTTTTGCTTGTCAAGGGATAGTTTGCATTTGTTAGTAGCACGTAATATGTCCGGTATTGTAACACGTAAACTGTCCGGTTTAGATCGGTCACCGAAGGAGGTGGCTAATGAGACGGACAGAGATGCTACAGGAGATCCGGAAGATTCGATTTGAAGAGGTCAGCAAAACGCAGCTGACCCAGTTTGGCCGAGCGATGAAACTCTTGGGGATTCAGATGATTCCTGCCTATTCTCCGGAAGCATTATCTACCCTTGAAAATCGGGGTTCTCTTTTCGAGAAAGGATGTGAAGGCTTCCTTAAAGTCTTCTGTGGTC
>Ga0154454_1069_pt1 | contig 41733 bp, 54 predicted proteins | sample RifGroC2_FD_105647 | JGI IMG/M metagenome (GOLD analysis project Ga0154454, IMG submission 105647) | Syntrophobacterales bacterium GWC2_56_13 | reverse complement strand
GGACCCCTTCTGGAAGGGATACGGAAAGAGATCGCCGGCCGGTCGATTGTCACCTGCGTGGATCCGAAACAGAGAGATTTTTCCCTGTACCAGGGGTTCGATATCATCACCCCCAATCATCATGAGGCCGGCAATGCCGCGGGGGAAGAGATGCAAAACGATCACGATCATGTGCGGGTCGGCATGAAATTACTGGGAAAATATGATTTCAAGGCTATTCTGGTCACGCGGGGGGAGGAGGGGTTGAGCCTTTTCGAGAAGGACGGCCGGATGAGACACACGGCTTTTCCGACCGAGGCGCGGGAGGTCTTTGATGTGACCGGCGCCGGCGATACGGTCATCGGCGTCTTTGCCCTCTGCATGGCTGCGGGCGCCTCTTTCCGGGAGGCGGCCTATCTGGCCAACCACGCTGCGGGCATCGTGGTGGGCAAGGTGGGCACGGCAACCGTGACCCGCGAGGAGCTGAAAAGGGTCCTATGAGCGATCCGCAGCCGGCAGAGGCCGTCAAGCTGATTGCCAGTCTGTTTTCCGGGGATCGCCGCCTGCTCGGCGACGCGGTGCAGACCCTGTCGGAAAGGTATGGGAGGGCCGATTTCATCAGCGCCCCGGCGCCTTTTGATTATACGGACTATTATGTTAAGGAATTCGGCGGCTCTCTCATCCGCCGTTTTGTCGCCTTTGAACGTCTCATCCGGCCCGGGTCCCTGCCGGAGATCAAACAGTGGACGAATGCTCTGGAGGGCAGGCTATCGGCAGAGGGACAAAGAAGGGTGAACATCGATCCCGGCTATCTCGCCAAGGCCCATCTGATCCTGGCCACTGGCAAGGGTTACACCCATAGGCCCTATCTCCGGAATGGGATTTACGCCGATCTGACCCTGATCTACCGGGATAAAACATTCCATCCCCTTCCCTGGACCTATCCGGATTACGCCGGCGGGGAAGTCATCGCCATGCTCTCCCGTATCCGCGAAAAATATCTTTTGCAGCTCAAGGGGAAGACGACAGGTGGCGGTTTGGCGGCCGGAATGGGCACGGTTCCCGGAGAAAAATTTTGATGAGGAGTTTCCGATGACCAGAAGCATGACCGGTTACGGCAGGGCCGAGGCTGTCCTGACAGGCAGAAAATTCACGGTCGAGATGAAATCCGTCAACCATCGCTACCTGGAGACCTCCTTGCGTCTGCCGGGGATTTTACTCCCCCTGGAGACAGAGATCAAGAAGCGGATTGGGGAGCAGTTTTCCCGGGGGAGGATAGAGGCGACCTTCCGGGTGGATAGCGGCGGGAATACGGAAAACGGCGGCCGATTTGTCCTGACCCTGCCTCTGGTCCGCAATTATCATGCCCTCCTTTCCCAGCTGAAGGAAGAGCTGCAGCTCAGCGATGAGATCAGCCTGTCCATGATGGCAGGTTTCCGGGACGCCTTTGTCACCACGGAAACGGTTCAGGACCCGGAGACCCTGTGGGATGGGCTGTCCCGGGTTCTCGATGAGGCGATCCGGATGCTGACTGAGATGCGGGAGCAGGAAGGGGAAAGCCTTAAGCGGGATCTGACGGCGCGTCTCTCCCTGATTGCCGGCTTTCTGGAAGTGATTGCCGGAAGGACCCCGCAGGTGGTTCTGGAATATCAGAAACGGCTCGTCGAGAGGATCCGGGAACTGACGGGCGGGATGGCAATTGACGAGGCGCGTCTGCTTCAGGAAGTGGCCATCATGGCGGAGAAGAGCGACATTACGGAAGAGATCGTCCGTTTCCGCAGCCATATCGATCAGTTCACCGGCCTGCTTACCGGTGGCGATGCCGCCGGCAGGAAGATCGATTTCCTGATTCAGGAGATGGGGCGGGAGATCAATACGATCGGTTCCAAAAGCGGTGATGCGGAGATATCGCGGAATGTCATCGAGGTCAAGGGCGAACTGGCAAAATTGAGGGAGTGTGTGCAGAATATTGAGTGAGATTCCAGCGGGTGGACATCCGGGCTTACTGATGATCGTCTCCGCGCCTTCCGGTGCGGGGAAGACGTCGATCTGCCGGAAGATCCTTCGGATGTTCCCCGATCTCCGTTTTTCGGTCTCCTATACCACCCGCCTGCCCCGTCCCGGCGAGGTGAACGGCAAGGATTACATCTTCATCTCGGAAGACGATTTCCGGGCGCGGATTGCCCGGGGAGAGTTTATCGAATGGGTTGAGAATTACGGGCAGCTCTACGGGACATCGAAAAAGGCGACGAAGGCCTTTCTTGAGCAGGGGTGCGATCTGATCCTGGACATCGAACCGCGCGGGGCGAAGGCGATCCGTGAACATTACCCGCGGAGCGTCTCTGTCTTTATCTTGCCCCCTTCGCTTTCCGACCTGAAGTCCAGGCTGGCAAAAAGGGGGGAAAACGCCGCAGTCATGGAACGCCGCCTCCAGACTTCTCTGGATGAAATCAGAGAGGCCCTGTGGTACGATTACATTATTTTCAATGAAAGACTCGATGAGGCCGTCGACCAGTTCCGGGCGGTCTACATCGCTGAAAAATCGCGACGGGACCGCTGCACGGAAAGGGTCGAGGCATTTTTTAAATAGGCGCGGGCAGCCATATTCCCGCTGCCGGAATCGGAAAAGGAGAACCTGCCGGGCGGCATTGCCGGCAGGTGAATGGTTTTAATCATTTGGAGGTTAATATCGTATGGCCAGAATTACAGTGGAAGATTCTTTGCGGATGGCAAAAAACCGATTTGCCCTCGTTTTGCTCACTGTGCAGCGGACCCGGCAACTCCTGAAAGGGTCCAAGCCGCTGACGGATCCGAGAAACAATCGGGAGATCGTGGTAGCCCTCAGGGAGATTGCGGCAGGAAAGGTCGGTTATGCGCATCCGGATGCTCTGAAGGGGGTCAGGGCGAATTTCAAATCAATACCTGATGATACCGAGTTTATCGGCGATGATGAATACACCGAATAAACCTCCGCGGGAAAGATTGATTTTTGCCCTTGACGTCGGTGGCGGACTGGATGATGCGCTTTCCTGGGTGGATCGTCTGTACGATCACGTCGGTCTGTTCAAGGTGGGAAAGGAGTCGTTTATCCGGTACGGTACTGAGATTGTCCGGCAGATTCATTCCCGCGGCGGAAAGGTCTTTCTGGATCTGAAGTTCCATGACATCCCCAATACGGTTGCCCGGGCGGCGGAAGCGGCCGCTGATCTCGGGGTGGCCATGTTCAACCTTCACGCCCTCGGCGGAAGGCGGATGATGATGGAGACGGTCAGCGCCGTACTTCGGTTTGCCGAAAAGCGTGGAAAACCCGGGCCGATTGTCCTGGCGGTCACTGTGCTGACCAGTCTGAATGACGGCGATCTGAGAACCATGGGGTTCAGCGGGGGAACCGGGGAGACGGCGCTCAATCTCGCGCGTCTTGCCCAGGATGCCGGTGTATCGGGGGTCGTGGCCTCGGCCGAGGATGCCACCGCCATCCGGAAGGCCTGCGGCCGGGAGTTTGTGATCGTGACCCCCGGCATACGCGGGGCGAAAAAAGAGGTGGCGGGCGATGATCAGAAGCGGATCGTGGCGCCCTGCGAAGCCATAGGTTGCGGCGCCGACTACCTTGTGGTGGGGAGGCCGATCCGGCAGGCCGCGGATCCCGCGGGCGAGGCGGATGAGATCGTCGGGGAGATTGTCAGGGGTCTTGCGTCCAGGAACGGCAGATAGCATCTACCGCGGCGGCTGCTTCCGGGGGCGACCAAAATGGAGGGATATTATGCAGGTGATCTACGGCATCAACCCTCTTCTGGAGATTTTTCTTTCCCATCCGGCGATGCTGGAAAAAATTGTCGTCGCAGAGGGACGGGAAGGAGAGGCGGTGCAGAAGATCTTGAAACTCGCCGCGGAACACGCGGTACCCGTGGAAATCTGCGGGCGGGCCCGGGTGGAAAAACTGGCGCCCCGCGGGGTCCACCAGGGGGTTGTGGGACTCTGCCATGAACATGCATACGCCACCGTCGATGATATCATTGCCAATCGTCACAGTGCATCCAAGTACAATTTGGTCGTCCTGCTGGACAGTGTCACCGATCCTCAGAACCTCGGTTCGATCGTCAGGACCGCCCACTGCTGCGGGGCGAACGGTATCATCATCCCGGAAAGCAGGGCCGCCTCCGTGACCGCTTCCGTTGCCAAGGCATCCGCGGGGGCGGTTCAGTACCTGCCTACGGCGATGGTGGTCAATCTGGTTCGTACCATCGAATATCTGATAGAGAGAGGATTCTGGATCTATGGCGCCGATGCTTCGTCCGAGCTGAATATCCATTCGCCGGACTACGAAGGTCATATCGGTCTCGTCATGGGAAGCGAGGGACGGGGCATCCGACCTCTGATCCGGAAGAAGTGTGATTTCCTGATCTCCATTCCCATGCGGGGACAGGTAGCTTCCCTAAATGTTTCGGTTGCGACAGGGGTCATCCTTTATGAGATTCTCAGAAAGTGGGGGAAAGGATCTTAGTTATGCCGATATTCATCTGGAGTGCGGAAACGAGAAAAGGCGAAACCAGAAAAGGCGAGCTCGATGGCGCCGATGAAGCAGCCATCCGGGCCCAACTCCGCCGGCAGGGATATAAATCCATCAGCGTCAAGAAGAAACCGAAGGATCTCCTGGAGTATCTGCCCTTTCTGAAGCAGAAGGTCAAGGAGAAGGATGTGGTGATTTTTGCCCGGATCTTTGCCACCATGATTAATGCGGGCCTCCCCCTGATCCAGTGCCTCGATCTGCTCGGGAAACAGGAGCAGAACAAGACTTTTTCCAAGATGATCGGCGCCATCAAGGAAGATATCGAGGGCGGCTCCACGCTCACCGATGCCCTCAGAAAATATCCTGATGTTTTCGATGATCTCTTCGTGAATCTGGTGGCGGCAGGGGAGAGTGGCGGCATCCTGGACGTTATTCTCCAGCGCCTGTCGGGCTACATGGAGAAGGCCATGAAACTCAAAAGCAAGGTCAAGGGAGCCATGACCTATCCGGCCAGCGTCCTCGTCATCTCCATCGGCGTTGTGGCCGTCCTGTTGCTGAAAGTGATTCCGGTCTTCCAGACGATGTTTGAAGGAATGGGCTCCGCCCTGCCCGGGCCAACCCAGTTTCTGGTGGATGCCAGTCAGTTCGCCCAGCATTACTTTCTCTATGTGGGCGCCGGGCTGGTCGCACTCTTCTTTGGGTTTAAAAGGTATTACAAGACCGAGCAGGGGAAGCTCGTCGTCGACGCCCTCATCCTGAAATCGCCGGTTTTTGGCCCTCTGTTGAAGAAGGTGGCCGTGGCCAAGTTCACGAGGACCCTTTCCACGATGATGTCGAGCGGGGTGCCGATCATGGAAGGACTCGGAATCGTCAGCAGGACCGCAGGGAACAAGATCATCGAAAACGCCCTCGTGAAAACGAGACAGAGCATCGGCGAAGGGAAGACAATCGCCGAACCCCTGATGGAAGCGAACATCTTCCCGGCCATGGTGGTGCAGATGATCGCCGTCGGAGAGGCGACGGGCGCCCTGGATACGATGCTCACCAAAATCGCCGATTTCTACGACGATGAAGTGGATGCAGCGGTTGGCGCGATGACGGCCCTGCTGGAACCCTTCATGATGGTTTTTCTGGGAGGCGTGGTCGGCGGGATGATCATCGCCATGTATCTGCCTATCTTCCAGATGGCCGCGGCCGCCGGATAGTTCGGGATATCCGGCAGGGTAACTACTCAGGTTAATAGGGGCAATGGTCTTGGACTTTTTACGTAGCCGTCAAGAATGAAACACGCAAGATTCCTGCCGAGGGGCTGAGGGGGCATGTAAAAAAATGGTCGGGATGGCGCGATTTGAACGCGCGACTCCTGCGTCCCGAACGCAGTGCCCTACCAAGCTGGGCCACATCCCGACGGCGCTCTTTATAACCAATTCGGGATGAAATGTCCATCATTTTTTTCAGATGCCGAAGAAATCTTGACTATCCTATTTTTTGGTGGAATTCCAGCGGAGGGTGGTCGTCCGGTATCGAGCGGCATTGCCGGGCGTTTGATAGCGACAGCCCCATACATGCCTGGTCATCGTTGTCAATCCCGACCTATAAAAGAACTGAAAGTCGGGTTGTATTTTGTGTGTCGGCATGGTAAAATCCCCCTGAAACTGATTTCCGGGAGAAAGACCGTGATCATCTATGATCTGAGATGCCAGGACGGCCATAAATTCGAGGGGTGGTTCAAGGATAGGGGGGCCTTCGAAGAACAGAAGGCGGAGAGACTCATTGCGTGTCCGGTATGCGGGATTGCCGATGTGACACTGGTTCCTTCTTCCGTGGCGATCATGGGGCGAGAGGCCCGTTCGGTTTCGGAGAAACCGAAGACAGAGGTTTCTCCTCTCAAGATCCTCCGGGAATTTCAGGAATATATTCACAAGCACTTTGATGACGTGGGCGAGAAGTTCACAGAAGTCGCCCTTCGGATTCATCATGGGGAAGAAGAGAGAAGAGATATCAGGGGAACCACAACCCGGAGCGAAGAAGAAATGCTGCTGGAAGAGGGCGTCCAGTTCATAAAGATTCCCCTGCCGAAGTTTGACGGTTAGTGGGATTCGTTGTTTGCTTCCCCTCCATTATCATGATCAATTTTCATTCAGATAATCTTGACATATGATGATCCGCTACTTACTATGTAATTAAAGGAAGGGTGTTGTTTATTGTCAAAATTAAAAGGAGAATCCATCATGGAGAAAAACAAAAAACGGATGGTTTTTATTCTGTTTATCTTGTTTGCCTCGCTTTTGTCCGAAAGTGCTTCTCTGGGGTCTGAAGCTATCACGGTCCTTGGTAATCAGGTGAAATCGGATCCAGGCAACAATACGAACATCCCGGTATTCGAGCTTCCCATGCCTGGAAGTGAGCGGGAAAAGAGTTACCTGGGACTTTCCGGGACCGGAAATTTCAAAATAGGACAAATAAAAGCCCAGGTTCTGATCATCGAGGTCTTTAGCTTTTATTGCCCCCATTGCCAGCGAACAGCATCTCAGGTAAACGAACTCTATAAGAAGATACAAGAACGCCCTGATATGAAAGAAAAGATAAAGATGATCGGAATCGGCGTTAACAATAGTATTTATGAGGTCGACTCTTACAGGAAGAGGTACAAAGTGCCATTTCCTCTTATTCCTGACGAGAACATGGAAATTTCTAAAATGCTTGGCGTTAGAGGTACGCCCACATATATCGGGATTAAGGTGAACGGCAAGGGAACCCAGAAACGGTTCTATTTTGAAGAGGGTGGCTTTCAGGACACTCAGCAGTTTCTGACGGAGATCATTAAGTTGTCAGGATTAAAATAGGAGGTAAGAAATGAGAGTACAGAAAAAGAAGTGGATGGACTTATTGTGCCTCAGTGTTTTTCTGGTAGTGGCAGGAGTTGCCGTGGCCTATGGGCAATCAGGAGGATTTTCGGAATCTATTTATCCGGTAGAAAAACTCAAACCCACGGACAGTCTGCCCAAGTTAAAAGTTGGCGGCGTTGCACCGGATTTTAACCTTCCTGCTGTTGCGGGCGGCAAGGTATCCCTCAGCCAATACAAGGGCAAGAAGAATGTCGTCATCTCCTTTGTTCCCGCAGCCTGGACGCCGGTTTGCTCTGGCCAATGGCCGGGCTACAATATCTCCAAAGACCTCTTTGATAAACATGACGCGATCCTGCTTGGCATTACGGTGGACAACATTCCCACGCTCTACGCCTGGACGAAACAGATGTGTAATCCCAATGAAAAATTGTGGTTTCCTGTTCTCTCCGACTTTTATCCTCATGGTGCGGTAGCCTCCAAATATGGGGTGCTCCGTTCAGAAGGAGTAGCTGAGAGAGCCCTGTTTGTAATCAACAAGAAGGGCATCATTACCTATATTGACGTCCATGATATAAATCAACGGCCGCTCCTTGATGATCTCGCAAAGGCCCTTGAAAAAGTAAATAGGCAATAAGTGCTTATAAAGGTTCACCTAACTGTCGTATTATTGCAGATGACCAAAATCCGACTCATCTGTTCCGATGGGTTCTGACCTCTTAATGAGTGACAGAGAACACGGTACTGGTGATGGCGGTCATAACTGGCAGGGTGTCCAACGGCGTCATTTGCAATAAAGGGTTTACTGGAGTTTTGAAATGATCGAACAAATCCAACATCTCCTGGAAGAAGCTTTTCGACAAGATACCGTCGGGCTTTATTTCCTGATGTTTAGCGGCGGACTTTTCGCCTCTGTGACGCCATGCACCTATCCGGTGCTTCCGTTGACGGTCGGGTATATCGGTCACCAGGCAGGCGCTAACCGGTTGAGAGCTTTTCTTTTAAGCCTTTCCCTGGTGACTGGCTTGGCGGCGGTTTACGCTATACTGGGCGGTATCGTTGCGGCGGTGGGAGGGACGCTCGGCTCGATCATGGGGAATGGGTTGGTTCTTTATGCGATCGCCGTGTATTACCTAATAATGGGACTTTTCCTTCTGGACGTGTTTCATTTTCCCACTCCCAGGTTTTTCTCCAGGCTCCACGCAAAATCGGCAAACCGTAAAGGACTATCGGGAGCGTTCGTGATCGGGGGCGTCAGCGGTTTAATTGTCGGTCCTTGTACCGGCCCTATCCTGGCTGTCGCGTTGGGAGCGATTGCCCTGACGCTGAAAAATGTGCACGGCATAGATTACACCCTGCAGGTTGTGAAGGGTGGCGTTCTGCTTTTTCTCTTCGGGTTTGGCCAGGGGGCCCTGATTCTGTTGGCGGGCATCTTTACCGGCTTCCTTTCCAGACTTCCCAAAGCAGGCGTATGGATGGAGGCTGTAAAAAAAGGCTTCGCTTTATTGATCATCCTCACTGCGAGTCTGTTATTTGTGTTCGTGGGTCAACATACTGATTTTCCGAGTCTGACTCGACTTCTGGCAAGTGCGTCCTCACCCGCAGCGCAAGCACCAAAGCCGGACACTTCGGCGGAATCGCCACCCCAGGCGATTGAAAAACGTTCAGAAAATCTGGCCCCAGACTTCACCCTTGCTTCGCTGGACGGCTCTCATCAGGTTACGTTAAGCCGTTTTAAAGGTGAAAAAGGAATCGTGCTGGTGTTCTTCGCGACCTGGTGCGTCGGTTGTGTGAAAGAAGTGCCGGAGATTAAACAATTCGCCGAAATGGCGCAAAAGGAAAATATCACTGTGCTCAGCATCAATTACAAACAACCAGCAGAACTTGTCGAACGATTTAAAGAATCCAATCAGATCGATTACGGAATACTTCTGGATACGGAGGGAACGGTGACGACCGGAAAATACGGCATCACGGGAATACCGCATCACGTCGGCATTAACGCGAAAGGTGAGATCATTTACAGGGGAACGGCCCTGCCGGACAATAAAGACGAATTCATAAAAAATTTAAAACAAGGTTTGTAAAGTCCGGCTTCTTCTCAAGGCCGGCCATTTTTCGGTTTCTTTACAAGTACGGCAACGGAATCCATCGCGTTCACCACTGCAGTGGAGCCTTGTGCAGGGGCAGGGATTCATAAAAAAACCCCCGGCGTGCGCCGGGGGTTGTATACGTCCGGGTGAGAATTATTTTGCTGCAGGCGGAACTCCTATAATGTCCTTGTAAATAGCATCCTCCAAGTCAACACTCCATACCTTTTTCCCCGCTACAGAGATTTCTGATGCCTTGATGGATTTCATTTTCGAGTTCACCGTCCCTGTGATTGCAACCGTTTGGTTGATGTGCCGGGCAAGGATTCCTCTGTCCACATTGGGAACAAAATAATACTCCGACTTCGCGGCGTCAACAAGGAGCACAAACACATTCTCCACGGCAATCACGGGATCTTCCATCCCAATGGGACAAATTTTCCCCTGCGTCACGCAGTTGAACCCCTGAATCGAACCGGTAAGAGTTGCGCCGATCGCGAAAACCGGTACCAGCATAAACACTAAACCGATAATCATCGGTACCAATATTTTTTTCATTTTCTCCTCCGTTTAAGTTTTTATGTCCTGATTTAATTGACTCCCCCAAGTTCGCTTGCTTATTAAAATTCCCACACCTCCTTTCTTTCGTACTATAACGAAAAATGACGTGTTTGTAAAAATTCACGCAGCGATTTTGAGTTCAAGATCGCAGATGCGTGAAGGAATCCCACGCCTCACATAACTGGATATCCAACGTCGTAGATATTTTCGGCCACGAGATTAATTTCGCGCTGAAATTTACCGTTGGACCTCGTTAAACTTTTCCGTTCAATTTCCTTCACAATCGCATCGCTCAAGCAAAAATCTTTGACATACTGTGGATATATTCATCAATAACGTGGAGCAAAAACATTATATCGTTTTCGTTGCTCATACGGTAATGTTCTCATTCAAGAAAATCAATGAGCGTTAATTTATGGGTTAATAATAGTAAAATACTCCGGTGCTGTCAACTTTTTTTTGTAAAATATTCATAGGCCAATTATTTGAAGAAAGGCAAGTTCTTACGTACTTTTCCTACTGGGTTTGACCTCCAATGAAGCTCCATTTTCAAAGATATGTAGGCCAGGATGCGATAACAGGCGATCTTTCCGGCCACGGTCTCCATGACCTTGGTACGACGTCGGAACTCTTTGTTGAGCCGTTCAATGATGTTGGTTGTCCATACCGAAATCCATTCTTCCGGGGGAAAGTTGAAAAAGGTCAAATATGACCACTTATGAATTCACACAAAAGATTTTACACTCTTTATACCGTCAGAGGTTTCCATCGGGGACTGCTGCTGCCGCAGGTGGCGTCCGAACACCATTGGGACCGCTTGACCTTTCTGGTAGAAACCTGTTATAAATCTTGCATTCTACCTCAAGCTTGACAGGAGAAGGGGACGAGGGTTTTATCTTTTCTGCCGAGATCTTCTGTGAAGATGACCGAGAATGCCCTTGGCCGTCCGGAAAAAATTAAAAAATATCTTGACAAACCAAGATATAAAATTTAGCATTCATTTTTTGTGTAGTCAGTGATTTTCCCTTCCGGGGTGGCGACGGTGCGTATCTCTGGATAATTATTTGTAATATTCAATTGTTATAGTTGCTGGCGTAGCTCAATCGGTAGAGCAGCTGATTTGTAATCAGCAGGTTGCGGGTTCAAGTCCCATCGCCAGCTCCAGTAAGAAGTTTCTGTCATATGGAGGGGTTCCCGAGCGGTCAAAGGGAGCAGACTGTAAATCTGCCGGCGAAGCCTACGGAGGTTCGAACCCTCCCCCCTCCACCAGTTTACTGTAGCTGGACGTCCGGAAGCAGGAAGACCAGCAAGGCTTCCTCTTTAATAAGCGGGAGTAGCTCAGTGGCTAGAGCGTCAGCCTTCCAAGCTGAGGGTCGCGGGTTCGAATCCCGTTTCCCGCTCCAATTTGTTCGGCATGGAGCTGTGAGATTCTCCGGCAATACGCAACCGGTTCGAGATCGTTTCTCATCTGCGGCGATACAGGCCTTATTGCAGCGAGAGGACAGCGCTTTGGGAGAGGCAACTGGCCCACGTAGCTCAGTCGGTAGAGCACATCCTTGGTAAGGATGAGGTCACCAGTTCAATCCTGGTCGTGGGCTCCATTGATGTAAGAAGGTGGGTTTGTCATGAGAAATATCATAACCTTGGCCTGTACGGACTGCAAGCAGAGGAACTACACGACGACTAAGAATAAAAGAACCATGCAGAATCGGCTGGAGATGAAAAAATACTGCAAGTTCTGCAGATCCCATAAGTTGCACCGGGAAACGAAGTAATCGCGAGAGGTGCTGCTGTGATCGACCGGACAGGCCAGTAGCTCTAATGGCTAGAGCGCCGGACTCCAAATCCGGATGCTGGGGGTTCGAGTCCCTCCTGGCCTGCCATTTTTGAGATCTGTACGGGATGTGCGGCTCTCGCAGGAAGCCGGAATGTCCCGAATCGGGGACGTCTTCAGAACAGGCTTCATAGGCAGGGTGCGCATGGTTCGAAAAGCTCACCGTGACTGACATGGCGCCTGCCCTGAAACTGTCGATAAGGATGATGCGTAGCGCGGACAGGAGACTAAAGGCTTTTTACGAAGTCTTCAGGTGCGGGGTGATCAGGGATTTCAGGGTGGACAGGATAAAGGTTATTGCAGAAAAGGTGAGGCAGTTTCTGGCGGGCTCGAAAGTGGAACTGAAAAAAGTGACATGGCCGACGCCCAAGCAGACCCTTGCCTCTACATCGGTCGTCATCATTGTGGTGATCATTGTGTCCGTATTCCTGGGGATTGTTGACTTCGGGCTGACGAAGATCGTCAAGCTTGTACTGGGTTAACGACATGGCTTTCAGGTGGTACGTCGTCCATACGTATTCGGGTTTTGAAAACCGGGTGAAGCTTTCGCTCCAAGAGAGGATCGAAACGGCGGGGAAGCAGGCCTTTTTCTCGGATATATTGATACCCGAAGAGGACATTGTCGAACTGGTCTCAGGCGAGAAAAAGACCTCAAAGCGGAAATTCTTTCCCGGCTATATCCTTGTCCGGATGGAGCTGGACGACGACACCTGGCACATCGTGAAGGATACGCCCAAGGTGACCGGTTTCATCGGCAGCAAGGACAAGCCTTCGCCGATTCCCGACAAGGATGTTGATGTCCTCAGAACCAGGATCGATGAAGGGACGCTGAAACCCAAACCGAAGTTCAAATTCGATGTGGGTGATCACGTGCGGATCATTGATGGCCCCTTTACCAATTTTGACGGGATCATCGATGAGGTGAAGCCGGAGAAGGGGAAGCTGCGGGTGATTGTCAGCATCTTCGGCCGATCGACGCCGGTGGAGTTGGATTTCATTCAGGTTATGCAGAATTGATAGGGAATAAGGCGCCTGGTCGAGGAGGAAGCATTTTCCCCTTATCCTTGATCTTCAACCAAAATTTCAGACAGGGTGATCAGAATGGCAAAAAAAGTTATTGCAAATATAAAACTTCAGATCAAAGCGGGTAAGGCCACCCCTTCACCGCCGATCGGACCTGCTCTCGGTCAGCACGGCGTGAACATCATGGAGTTCTGCAAAGCCTACAACGCCATGACGCAGAACCAGGAGGGGATGGTCATCCCGGTCGTCATCACGGTTTACGCTGACAGGTCGTTTACATTCGTGACCAAAACTCCCCCGGCTTCCGTACTGTTGAAGCAGGCCGCAAAGATCGCCAAAGGTGCAGGAGATCCCAAGCGCGATAAGGTGGGGACTGTGACGGTCAAGCAGGTCAAGGAAATTGCGGAACTGAAGTACAATGACCTCAATGCTGTGGATGTTGAGGGTGCAATCAGGATCGTTGCGGGAACGGCGAGATCCATGGGGATTGAAATCACGGGATGATGCCCCGGGGCGATTCCGGCAGAACACCGGGTTATGGGTTGGCGGGTGTCTTAACGTGATCATTTCGGGGAAGCCCGGTCCCCGGGGGTTGGCTTCCATTTGAGGGTTTGTCATGTCAAAGAGAGGGAAGAAATACTTAGAAGCAAGGAAAAGGGTAGAAACGGCGAAACGCTATACCATCCAGGAGGCGATGGAACTGGTCGTCGGGACCGCGAGGGCGAAATTCGATGAAACGGTCGATACCGCCATCCGGCTCGGCGTGAATCCGGCGCATGCGGACCAGATGGTGCGCGGCTCCGTGGTTCTGCCCAATGGGCTGGGAAAATCGGTCCGGGTGCTCGTTTTTGCCAAGGGCGAGAAGGAGAAGGAGGCCCTGGAAGCCGGCGCCGATGTGGTCGGGTCGGACGAGGTGATCGAGAAGATCAAGGGCGGCTGGCTTGAATTTGACCGGGTGATCGCCACGCCGGATATGATGGGAAGCGTGGGTAAGCTGGGGAAGATCCTCGGTCCCCGCGGACTAATGCCGAACCCGAAGGTGGGAACAGTGACCTTCGATGTGGCCAGGACCGTTCAGGAGCTTAAAGCCGGCAAGGTCGAATTCCGTGTGGAAAAAGCGGGCATTGTGCATTGCCCCATCGGCAAGATTTCATTCGGGGCGGAAAAATTGACGATCAATTTTCTCGCCTTGCTGGAAATGATCACCAAATTGAAACCCGCGTCGAGCAAAGGCATTTATATCAGGAGCATTGCGCTTTCGTCCGTCATGGGTCCCGGGATGAAGGTGGATCCTCTCTCCGTGCGGAGCGTTTAGCTTTTCCGGCCTCGGGTGGCCGGTTAGATAATAAAAAAGGGGTCTGAGACAGCAGGTACAGGGAGTTTAAACGAAAGTGGTCGGCCTGCCGAGACTGAGATGTGGCCTTTCAGGTCATCGAAATCATCCTGTATGATGCTCTGTTCTCTGACTTTCAATGGGGCTTTCTTTCGGAAGGCGCCCGAAACGGATCAGATGAGGAAAGGAGGTTGAGGATTGGATCGGAGAACAAAGGAGCAGGTTGCTGCTGAACTCCATGAAAAACTGAAAGATTTCAAGTTGGCCGTTCTGACCGGATACATCGGAATGGACGTGGCGAAGATGACGGCGCTGAGGGTTGCCCTGCGCAAATCAAACACGGAACTGAGGGTCGTGAAAAATACTCTGCTGACCATCGCGTCCCGTGAAACCGATTTTAGCGCGCTGGAAGAATATTTCCGGGGCCCCCTGGCAGTGGCCATTACGCGGGGTAACGTGGTCGAAACCACCAAGGCGCTCGTTGATTTTGCCAAAAAGAATGCCAATCTTGAGATCAAGGCAGCCATGATGAATGGTAAATTCCTCAGCAGGGAACAGCTCTCGATACTCGCAGAGTTGCCGAGTCGAGAGGTGCTGATCGGGCAGTTGCTTTCCCTGATGGTCGGGGTGCAGGCATCTCTCGTGAATGTGTTGAGCGGTGTCCCGAGGAATCTTGTGGGGGTACTCGATGCCTATCGAGAGAAAAAGGCGTCAGCAAACTAAAAATTATATACAGGAAGGAATAGAAAAATGGCAAACGAGATGACCAAAGAGGATGTTGTAAAATTCATTGAAGGGATGACTGTTCTTGAACTTTCGGAACTGGTGAAGGAGCTGGAGCAGAGATTTGGCGTGACTGCTGCGGCGCCGGTTGCCGTGGCTGCCGCTGCCGCGGGGTCGGTACAGGCGGCGCCGGTCGAGGAAAAGACCGAGTTTGATGCGATCCTTACGGGATTCGGCGATCAGAAGATCCAGGTGATCAAGGTGGTCAGGGCGATCACGGGGCTGGGACTTAAGGAGGCCAAGGACATGGTGGACGGAGTTCCCAAACCGATTAAAGAGGGAGTTTCCAAGGACGAGGCAGCCGATATCAAGAAGAAGATCGAAGAGGTCGGCGGCACGGTTGAGATAAAATAAATAGACGATCAAAAGAGAACGGCAAGGATCAGAACCCCGATAAACAACAGGTTGGCTGCACCGCATTGCAGAAAGACAGGTTGAATGGGGTTCTTTTTGCTCGTTTGTATTGGTAAAAACTACAAATCGCTGCCAGTTTAAAGCCGAAAGGATGCTATGGGCGAGTTTAGAAAGAATTTTGGTCGTATCAGGAAGATATTGGATATCCCCGACCTGATCGATATCCAGACCGATTCCTATCGGAAATTTCTTCAGCAGGAGATCGCTCCGGATAAGAGGGGGAACTATGGTCTGCTGGGCGCTTTCAACAGCGTCTTTCCCATTTTCGATTTCAGTGGAAAATGTTCCCTCGAGTTCGTCAGTTACAGGATCGGCGATGTCCGCTATGATATGCAGGAGTGCATCCAGAAGGGGATGACCTATGCGGCGCCGCTGAAGATCGTGGTCCGCCTGGTCGTTTTTGATACCGATCGGAATACGAAACCGAAACCCATCCGGGACATTAAGGAACAGGAAATCTACTTTGGGGAAATCCCCCTGATGACCGAGAACGGCACCTTCATCGTCAACGGTACGGAGAGGGTGATCGTCAGCCAGTTGCACCGTTCACCGGGCATCTTTTTCGACCATGACAAGGGGAAAACCCTGGCAAGCGGAAAGCTGATCTATTCGGCCCGGATCATCCCGATCCGCGGGTCCTGGCTTGATCTAGAGTTCGATTCCAAGGACCTTCTCTATGTCAGGATCGATCGCCGGCGGAAGATGCCGGTGACGATCCTGCTGAAGGCAATGGGGAACTCGACGCAATTCATCCTAAGCTATTTTTACGATATCGAACAGATCCTGCTGGATGACGACTGTCTCTACATATCCGTCACTGATTCCCTCATCGGGGAAAAGGCCCCTGCAGATGTCGTAACGAAAGGGGGAGATGTCGTCGTCAAGAAGGGGAGAAAGATCTCCAAACCCCACCTGAAGAAAATAGCGGAGTCCTCGATCACCAGGATACCGATAAGCGATGAGGATATCATCGGCAGGATACTCTCTGCCGATGTTCTGGATCCGCAGACCGGCGAGATCCTGATGAAGTGCAATGAAGAATTGACCGCGGAGGGGCTGCAGCTCTTGCGGGAGAAGGGAATCGCCTCGTTTCAGTTCATCCGGCTTGATGAAGATCGCGAGAACGCCTCCATTCGGGATACGCTCCTCATGGATCGGATAGAGACGGCGGCGGATGCCATTATCGAGATCTATCGCAGGCTCAGGCCGAGCAACCCCCCCACGCCGGAGACGGCCCAGAAATTCTTTGCCAGCCTCTTTTTTGAGCCGGATAGCTATGATCTATCCGATGTGGGGCGGGCGAAGATGAATTACAAACTCCATCTGGATGTTCCAACAAGCGTGACCGTGTTGCGCAACGAGGATATCCTGGCGTCTGTTAAGTATCTGATCGACCTGAAGAACGGCTCGAGTGATTGCAGCGTGGACGACATCGACCATTTGGGGAACCGCCGTGTCCGTTCGGTTGGGGAGCTGATCGAAAACCAGTACCGGATCGGCCTGGTCCGTATGGAGCGTGCCATCAAGGAGAAGATGAGCCTGCAGGACATTGAAACCATGATGCCGCACGATCTCATCAACGCCAAGCCGGTCTCGGCCGTTGTGAATGAGTTTTTCGGCAGCAGCCAGCTATCTCGATTCATGGATCAGACCAATCCCCTGTCTGAGATCACGCATAAACGAAGATTGTCGGCTCTCGGGCCGGGAGGCCTGACGCGCGAAAGGGCGGGATTTGAGGTGCGTGACGTGCATCCCACCCATTACGGCCGCATCTGTCCGGTAGAAACCCCGGAAGGCCCCAATATCGGCCTGATCGTATCGTTGAGCACCTTTGCCAGAGTCAATACCTTCGGTTTCATTGAAACGCCTTACCGCGTCGTGAACCAGGGCAGGGTGCTCGATGAGATCCGCTATCTGACCGCCATAGAGGAAGAAAACCTGATCATTGCCCAGGCCGACAGACCCTTGGATAAGAACGGGAAATTTATCGGGGGGCTTATCTCGGCCAGGAAAGGTGGCGATTTCCTCTCCGTTGTGCCGGCGGAGGTCAACATGATGGATGTCTCCCCCAATCAGCTGGTCAGCGTGGCGGCGACCCTGATCCCGTTTCTCGAACATGACGATGCCAACCGTGCCCTGATGGGATCCAACATGCAGAGGCAGGCGGTGCCCCTGATGAAACCCGAGGCGCCCTTGGTGGGCACGGGAATGGAATCCGTTGTGGCGAGAGACTCCGGCGCGGTCGTTGTCGCTAGACGGTCCGGCGTGGTGGAAAGCGTGGATGCCGCGCGGATCGTTGTCAAATGCGATGCTCCCGAAAGGGAAGGGCTCGATACAGGAGTGGATATCTATAACCTGATCAAGTATCAGCGGTCCAACCAGGATACCTGTTTCAATCAGAAGCCCATTGTGAGCAAAGAACAGAAGGTCAATAAGGGAGAGATCATCGCGGACGGACCCGCCACGGACAGGGGGGAACTGGCCCTGGGAAGAAACGTGATGGTTGCCTTCATGTCCTGGGGAGGCTACAACTACGAAGATTCCATCCTGGTCAGCGAGAGGATCGTCAAGGATGATATCTATACCTCGATCCATATCGAGGAATTCGAAACCATGGCCCGGGACACCAAGCTCGGCAAGGAAGAGATCACCCGGGATATTCCGAATTTGGGCGAAGAGGCCCTGAGAAACCTGGACGACAGCGGGATCGTCCGTATGGGCGTGGCGGTGAAGCCCGGAGACATCCTGGTCGGAAAGATAACCCCCAAAGGGGAAACGCAGCTCTCGTCCGAAGAGAAACTTCTGCGGGCGATCTTCGGGGAAAAGGCCAGTGATGTCCGCGATACGTCCCTGCGTGTTCCGCCCGGCGTGGAAGGTACGATCATCGACGCCAAGATCTTTGCCCGGAAAGGGACAGAGCGCGACAGTCGTTCCCAGTATATCGAGGACGAAGCCGTTTCGTTCCTGTACAAGGACAGGGATGACGAGATCCGGATCATTGCCGAGGGTGTCAGGAAGCAGATTGCTGGCATGCTGATTGGAAAGATGTCGGCCTCCAAGGTATCCGATCCCAAGAAGAAACGAATCCTCCTGAAGAAGGGTGAAATCATCACCGATGAGGTCCTGGCAAGGATCTCCTTTGACCTCTGGCGGGAGATAGCCCTGGACAGCGAGGAAGAAGTGGAGTCCAGAATCGGCATCCTGTATGAGAATCTCTCCCGGAAAAAGGAGTTCGTGGAGGCCTATTTTGCGGGAAAGATCGAAAAGCTCAAGGCCGGTGACGAATTGCCCCCGGGGGTGATCAAACTGGTTAAAGTCTACATCGCCATTAAACGAAAACTTTCTGTCGGCGATAAAATGGCCGGCCGCCACGGCAACAAGGGCGTGCTTTCCCGGATACTTCCCGAGGAGGATATGCCCTATTTCAAGGATGGTACGCCGGTGGACATTGTCCTGAATCCCCTTGGGGTTCCCTCGCGGATGAATGTAGGGCAGATTCTGGAGACGCATCTGGGCTGGGCTGCGAGAGGCATGGGGGACAAGATCAACGCCTTTGCGGAAAAGCATTACGGGTTGGGGCCCCTGAAAAAGGAGCTGAAGGAAGTCTATTCCTCTCCCGAGTTTGACCGGTTCATCGACGGCGCCAGCGAGGAAGAGATACGGCAGTTCGTCAGCCGGCTGAAAAGGGGTATTTTGGTCGAGACGCCTGTTTTTGACGGCGCCGATGAAAAAGAGATCAAGAACATGCTCAAGGTCAGCGGTCTCCCGGAGACCGGTCAGACCACACTGTTTGACGGACGGACCGGGGTACCCTTCGATCAGGAAATCACCGTAGGCATGATCTATATGCTGAAACTCCACCACCTTGTCGACAACAAGATTCATGCCCGGTCCATCGGTCCCTATTCCCTGGTGACCCAGCAGCCTTTAGGTGGCAAGGCCCAGTTCGGGGGACAGAGGCTGGGCGAGATGGAAGTCTGGGCCATGGAGGCATACGGCGCCGCTTACTCGCTGCAGGAGTTCCTGACCGTCAAATCCGATGACGTGTATGGCAGGACGAGGATCTATGAAGCCATCGTCAAAGGCGAGCACACTTCGGAACCGGGCCTGCCAGAATCCTTCAATGTCCTGGTGAAGGAGTTGCAGAGCCTTTGCTTGGACGTGGAGATGATCGAAGAGGAGTAGTAACGTGGGGCCGGGACCCGTGGCCTCGTTTCTGTGTCAATACTAAGGAGATATCATCCGTGGAAGACGTTTTTAGTTATTTTGAAAAACCGAAGGATCCCATCAGGTTCAATGCGATTAAAATGTCCATTGCCTCTCCGGGAAAGATTCTTTCCTGGTCGCATGGAGAGGTCAAAAAACCTGAGACGATCAACTACAGGACCTTCAAGCCGGAACGTGACGGGCTTTTCTGTGCGAAAATCTTCGGTCCGGTGAAGGACTACGAGTGCCTGTGCGGTCGCTACAAACGGATGAAACACCGGGGCGTAGTCTGCGAGAAATGCGGTGTGGAGGTTATCCAGTCCAAGGTCCGCCGGGAGCGAATGGGACACATCACCCTGGCGACGCCGGTCGCCCATATCTGGTTCCTCAAGAGCCTTCCCAGCCGGATCGGGAATGTCCTCGATATGACACTGAAGGAACTGGAGAAGGTTCTCTATTTCGAGTCGTGGATCGTGCTCGATCCCAAGAATACCCCTCTGAAGAAAAAGGGCCTCCTGTCGGATGAGGAATATAGCGACCTTTGTGATCAGTACGGTCCTAACGCCTTTGATGCCGGCATCGGCGCAGAGGCCGTGCGCGTCCTCTTAGAGGAGGTGGACCTTGATAAACTGGACGATGAGCTCCGTTCGGAGCTTAAGGCATCCGTTTCGGAGACGAAGCGGAAAAAGTACATCAAGAGATTAAAGGTGGTCGAGGCCTTGCGGAAGTCGGGCAATAAACCGGAGTGGATGGTTCTGACCATACTTCCCGTGATACCGCCGGATCTGCGTCCTCTGGTTCCTCTGGATGGCGGACGATTTGCCACCTCCGACCTTAATGATCTCTATCGGCGTGTCATCAACCGGAACAATCGCCTGAAGCGTCTGCAGGAGCTCAATGCCCCCGAGATCATCATCCGCAACGAGAAGCGGATGCTCCAGGAAGCGGTGGATGTCCTGTTCGACAACGGTCGGCGGGGGCGAGCCATTACCGGGACGAACAAGCGCCCGCTCCGCTCTCTCTCGGATATGCTCAAAGGAAAACAGGGCCGGTTTCGTCAGAATCTTCTTGGCAAGAGGGTTGATTATTCTGGACGTTCGGTCATTACGGTCGGTCCCGACCTGAGACTTCATCAGTGCGGTCTCCCCAAGAAGATGGCCCTGGAGCTCTTCAAACCCTTCATCTACAGGCGTCTCCAGGAAAAGGGATATGTGACGACAGTCAAAAGCGCGAAGAAGATGGTGGAAAAGGAGACGGCCGAAGTCTGGGACGCCCTCGACGAGGTTGTCCGCGAATACCCCGTCATGCTGAACCGGGCGCCGACCCTCCACCGGCTTGGGCTTCAGGCATTCGAACCGTTGCTGATAGAGGGAAAAGCAATCCAGTTGCATCCGCTGGTTTGCACGGCTTTCAACGCCGATTTCGACGGCGATCAGATGGCCGTTCATGTGCCCCTGTCCATCGAGGCGCAGACAGAAGCCAGGGTTCTGATGATGTCGACCAACAATATCCTTTCCCCGGCAAACGGGATGCCGATCATCATTCCCAGCCAGGATATCGTTCTGGGGATCTATTACCTGACGAGGTCGCAAAGCGACGTCAAAGGCGAAGGGATGGTCTTTTCCGACCCCGGGGAGGTCCGGGCCGCATTGGATGCCCAGGCCGTGAATCTGCACGCGAAAATCAAGGTCCGCATCGACGGGAAACTCAAAGAGACCACCGTGGGCCGGATCGTGCTTTATGAAATCATTCCTGATGTCATATCTTTCGATGCGATCAACAAGGTCATGAACAAGAAGGAGTTGGCCAACCTCATCAACCACTGCTACCGGTCCTGCGGGGATAAAACGACCGTTCTGCTTGCGGACCGCCTGAAGGACATCGGTTTCAAATATGCCACCCAATCCGGTGTTTCGATTGCGATCCATAACATGGTCATTCCGGAAAACAAAAAGGAGATCGTCGCCAAGGCCGACAAGGATGTGCTGGGGATTCAGAAGCAGTATATGGAAGGCCTGATCACCTACGGCGAGCGGTACAACAAGGTGATCGACATCTGGGCCCAGGCGACGGAGAAGATCGCTGCGGAAATGCTCGGCGGGATCGGGACCGACGAGAAGGTCGGGCCGAACGGGGCCAGAAGGAGGGGCGAGAGTTTCAATCCCATCTATATGATGGCCGATTCCGGCGCCAGGGGCAGCGCCGTTCAGATCAGACAGTTGGCCGGGATGAGGGGGTTGATGGCGAAACCGTCCGGCGAGATCATCGAGACCCCGATTCGGGCGAATTTCCGGGAGGGTCTGACGGTGCTCGAGTACTTCATCTCCACCCATGGCGCCCGGAAAGGCCTTGCCGACACGGCATTGAAGACAGCCAACTCCGGATATTTGACCCGCCGGCTAGTCGATGTCGCCCAGGATTGCATCATCACCGAGGATGACTGCGGGACGATCGACGGCATCTATGTTTCCGCCCTGATGGAAGGCGGGGAAATCATCGAGACGGCCGGTGAGCGCGTCCTGGGAAGGGTTGCCCTGGAGGATATCCAGAAACCCTATTCGGCCGGTGAGATTCTGGTGAAGGCCAATCAGGAAATCGATGAAAACCTGGCAAGGAAGATCGATGACGCCGGCATCGAAAAGGTCAATATCCGGTCTGTTCTGACCTGCAAGTCGAAACACGGTGTCTGCGCCATGTGTTACGGCCGCGATCTTTCCCGCGGTCGGCTCGTGAATATCGGCGAAGCGGTCGGCATCATTGCGGCCCAGTCCATCGGCGAGCCCGGAACCCAGCTGACCATGAGAACCTTCCATATCGGTGGAACGGCGAAATTCGAGGAACATTCCACACTGGAAGCCAGACATGACGGGATCATCCGGTTTGTAAATCTCCACACGGTGAAAAGCAGGTCCGGCGGCCTGGTCGTCATGAATCGCAACGGAGAGATTCATGTGCTCGATGACCAGGGTCGGAGCCGCGCAAAATACACCGTTCCGTACGGGGCGCATATCCGGGTGGACGACGGGAGCGGGGTGAATGGGCCGAAGGATCAGAATCGAGGAACCCTTATCGCGGAGTGGGATCCCTTCTCCATCCCCATCCTGACCGAGGTGGACGGAACGGTCAAATTCGGGGATATCATCGAAGGGAAAACCATGCAGGAGCAGGTGGACGAGGTGACCGGCCTTTCCCGGAAGGTGATCATCGAATTCAGGGGAACGGACATGCGTCCCCGCGTTTCCATCAAGGACAAGAAGGGCAAGACGGCCAAGGTTCCGGGAACGAATGCGGTGGCCAGACACCTCCTGTCGGTCGGCGCCAATATCGTCGTTTCTGAAGGGGATACGGTCTTTGCCGGCGACATCCTCGCCAAGATCCCGCGCGAAACGACCAAGACGAAGGATATTACGGGCGGCCTCCCCCGGGTGGCGGAGCTGTTCGAGGCCAGGAAGCCGAAGGACTTTGCCGTGATCAGCGAGATCGACGGTGTGGTCTCTTACGGCAAGGATTCCAAGGGGAAGAGAAAGGTGATCATCACCCCCGATGCCGAGGATGAAAAGGAATACCTGATTCCCAAGGGCAAGCATGTCAGTGTGCAGGAGGGGGACCGTGTGAGCGCCGGTGAACCCCTCATGGACGGCGTCAACAATCCGCACGATCTCCTCATGATCAAAGGGGAGAAGGAACTGGCCCGTTATCTGGTCGATGAGGTCCAGGACGTTTATCGACTGCAGGGCGTCAAGATCAACGACAAGCATGTGGAGGTCATCGTCCGCCAGATGCTCCGCCGGGTCATGATCAAAGACCCGGGCGACGCCTCCTTCATTGCCGATGAGCAGGTGGAGCGGTTCCGCTTTCAGGAGGAGAACGACAGGATCGTGGCCAAGGGGGGAAGACCCGCCAAGGGCGAACCCATCCTGATGGGGATCACGAAGGCATCCCTCTCCACCCAGAGCTTCATTTCCGCCGCCTCCTTCCAGGAAACGACGAGAGTCCTGACCGAGGCTTCCCTCGCCGGCAAGACCGATTACCTGAGGGGCCTCAAGGAGAACGTCATCATGGGAAGATTGATCCCGGCTGGCACAGGGCTTACCATGTACAAGAAACTGGGAATCCGGACGACGGACGAGGAACTTGCACTTCTCGAGGACGAAGCGCAGGGGTCTCTTCCGAATGAAAATATAAGCGAGAAAGAACTTGACATGGAAACGGTGAATTGATAGTTAATAAATCTTTTGTTGCACCGGTAAAATCTACGGCTGAAGAAGGGGGCGGGAGGACGCATGCCTACGATAAACCAGTTAGTTAGGAAGGGAAGAACCAAGATCGACAGGAAAGCGGCGACACCTGCGCTGGCCAGCTCGCCGCAGAGGCGGGGGGTATGCGTCAGGGTTTACACGTCCACACCCAAGAAACCGAATTCCGCGTTAAGAAAGGTGGCCAGGGTTCGGCTGACCAGTGGTTATGAGGTGACCTCCTATATACCGGGTGTGGGACACAACCTTCAGGAACATTCTGTTGTTCTGGTTCGCGGTGGCCGCGTCAAGGATCTTCCCGGCGTGCGGTATCACATCATCAGGGGAACGCTCGATGCCGTGGGCGTACAGGACAGGAAAAAGGGAAGATCAAAATACGGAGCTAAAAGGCCGAGCTGAGCGGGGATTGAGTCATGCCGAGGAGAAGAGAGGTTACCAAGAGGGAGATCTTGCCCGATCCGAAATATAATAACAGGCTGGTGGCAAGATTTATCAACAGTCTCCTGAAGAGGGGGAAAAAGAGCGTTGCGGAATCAATCCTGTACGGGGCCTTCGATATCATTCAGGAGAGGGTCAAGGAACAGCCGGTCGACGTTTTTGAAAAAGCAGTCAATAATGTGAAGCCGGTCATCGAGGTCAAATCAAGGCGTGTCGGAGGGTCGACGTACCAGGTGCCGACGGAAGTTATTCCATCCCGCAGGGTGGCGCTAGGGATCCGCTGGCTGATCACCCACGCGCGGGAGCGTTCCGAGAAAACCATGAGGGAAAAGCTGGCGGCGGAACTGATCGACGCGGCGAACAATCGGGGCGGGGCCATCAAAAAGAGGGAGGCCGTTCACAAGATGGCCGAGGCGAACAAGGCATTTGCCCATTACCGGTTTTGACAACCCATTCAAAGTATAAGGAGGTTAGAGATGGCTAAGAAAAAATTTGAGAGGACGAAGCCGCATCTAAACGTCGGAACCATCGGTCACGTTGATCATGGAAAGACCACTTTGACCGCTGCGATCACAAAACACTTGGCCACGAAGGGACTTGCCGAATTCAGACCCTTCGATTCTATCGATAATGCACCGGAAGAAAAGGAGAGAGGGGTCACCATCAACATCTCGCATGTGGAATATCAGACGGAAAAGCGTCACTATGCCCATGTCGACTGCCCGGGCCACGCCGACTACATCAAGAACATGATTTCCGGCGCCGCGCACATGGACGGCACGATCCTCGTCGTTGCTGCATCCGATGGCCCCATGCCTCAGACCCGGGAGCACATCCTCCTTGCCCGTCAGGTTCAGGTTCCCTATATCGTGGTTTACATGAACAAAGTGGATCTCGTGGATGACCCTGAACTGCTTGATCTGGTGGAGCTCGAACTAAGAGAACTCCTGACAGCTTATGATTTTCCGGGCGATGACATCCCGATCATCCGCGGGTCGGCGCTGAAGGCCCTCGAGGCCGATGATCCGAATTCTCCCGATGTGAAGTCCATCTGGGAGCTCCTGGAAGCCGTCGATAACTACATCCCGGTGCCGGTTCGCGATCTTGACAAGCCGTTCCTCATGCCGGTCGGCGATGTCTTTACCATTTCCGGTCGCGGCACAGTCGTGACGGGTCGTGTGGATCGCGGCATTATCCGGACGGGTGAGGAAGTCGAGATTATCGGGATCCGGCCGACCTTCAAGACCGTTTGCACCGGTGTCGAGATGTTCCGCAAGACGCTCGATGAAGGCCGTGCCGGCGATGACATCGGGGTTCTTCTCCGGGGCACGAAGCGCGAGGAAGTGGAAAGAGGGCAGGTGGTGGCCAAACCGGGTTCCATCACGCCGCACACCAGGTTTAAGGCGCAGGTCTACGTCCTGACGAAGGAGGAAGGCGGACGGCATACCCCCTTCTTCAACGGATATCGCCCCCAGTTCTATTTCCGGACCACGGATGTGACCGGTGTCGCAAACCTGCCGGAAGGCGTGGAAATGGTCATGCCCGGCGACAATGTCGAAATGGAAGTGACATTGATCACGCCGATCGCCATGGAAGAGCAGCTCAGATTTGCTATCCGCGAAGGGGGCCGGACGGTTGGCGCCGGCGTCGTCAGCAAGATCATCGAATAGGCTGCCATTACAAACAGGTTGAATGAAACCATGAAAGATCAAAAAATAAGGATTCGTCTGAAAGCCTACGACCATAAGCTGCTGGACCGTTCGGTGGAAGATATCGTAGAGACGGCAAAGAGGACCGGCGCCCGTGTGGCCGGTCCCATCCCGCTGCCGACCGAGATCAACAAGTACTGCGTCAATCGGTCGCCGCATGTGGACAAGAAATCGAGAGAGCAGTTCGAGATCAGAACGCACAAGAGATTGATTGACATTATCGAGCCGACACAGGCGACAGTGGATGCCCTGATGAAGCTCGATCTGTCTGCGGGCGTGGATGTCGAGATCAAGTTGTAGAACAGGAAGATCTCCGAGATGGCTTTGCAGGCCGTTTCACCATCCTTCGGGATGGGTTATTATTTTGGTAAAAGTGAGTGATGATGACAAAAGGACTGATCGGTAAGAAATTAGGGATGACCCAGGTATTTTCGGAAGAAGGGGTATCCGTTCCCGTGACGGTCATAGAAGTGGAGCCTTCCGTGATCATTCAGAAGAAAACCAAAGAGAAGGACGGTTATGCTGCCCTTCAGCTTGGTTATGGACGTATTAAGCAGAAAAATGTGACCAAGGCCCTTCAGGGACACTTCCGGAAGGCGGACAAGGGGCTGTTCCGTATTCTCAGAGAGTTCAGGATGGATATGGAGGGTGGCGAGCCTGGTCTCGAATTGAAACCCGAAATGTTTGAACCCGGGGATTATGTAGACATCGTCGGCACGACAAAGGGCAAGGGATTTGCGGGTGTCATAAAGCGTCATGGATTCAGCGGCGGCAGAGCGACCCATGGTTCCATGTTCCACAGGGCGCCTGGCTCCATCGGTGCAAGTGCCGATCCGTCGAGGGTTTTCAAAGGAACAAAGCTTCCCGGTCATATGGGGAGCGAAAGGAAGACAATCCAGAACCTGTTGGTATGGGCTGTCAGGCCGGAAATGAATGTGATCCTCGTCAAGGGTGCCGTGCCCGGCTGTAAAAACGGGTTTGTCCTTATCAAGCAGGCGATCAAGAAGGGTCAACAGGTGGGTTCTCAAGGTGGTTAAAATGTTAGTAGCAGGTGTGTACGACATTGAAAATAACAAGGTCTCGGAGATCGAACTGAGCGAGGTTGTGTTTGGTGCGCCGGTGAATGAGAGCGCCATTTACGAGGTGGTCCGGATGCAGATGGCATTCCGGCGGAGGGGGACGGCCTCGACCAAGGGCAGGAGCGATATCCGCGGCGGAGGGAAAAAACCGTGGCGTCAGAAGGGGACGGGCCGTGCCAGGGCGGGTCACTCACGCTCTCCGCTCTGGAGGGGAGGCGGAACCGTATTCGGACCTCAACCCCGCAGCTATGCCTTCAAAGTGCCCAAGAAGGTGAGAAGATTGGCGCTGATTTCTGCTTTGAGCATGAAATTCAAGGAAGAGCGGATGATAGTTCTGAGTGATTTCCCGATGGATGAAATCAAGACAAAAAGATTCCAGGAGGTGATAGACCGCTTCGGATTCAAAAAGGCGCTTTTCGTCATTGACGGAGCACAGCCGACTCTCGAGAAGTCCTCACGAAACATCCCGGAGGTCAAGATGGTCAGATCAGAAGGAATCAATGTCTACGATCTGCTGAAATTCGATCATGTTGTGCTTTTGGAACCCTCTATTAAGAAAATTGAAGGGGCGTTGATATCATAAATGGAACTGCATCAGATCATAAGAAAGGCGCTGATCACGGAGAAGAGCACGGTTGCCAGGGATGCTGCGAATCAGTACCACTTTGAGGTGCACACGGGCGCCAACAAAATCGAAGTCGGTCGGGCCGTTGAGAAGCTCTTCAAGGTCAAGGTGTTGAGCGTGCGGGTCATGAATGTCCGCGGCAAGAAAAAAAGAACGGGAAAGACCGTGGGTGAAAGGCGCTCCTGGAAGAAGGCGGTTGTTACACTGGCTCCCGGCAACCGGATTGAAGCGATGGAGTAAGGAGTAAGGAGGTTTTAACGCCTCTCGCCTCATAACCCACGCCTCACATTTTTTAAGGATGAGGGAATAAAGGGGATGGGAATTAAAAAGTACAAGCCGACGTCACCGGGAAGAAGGTTTCAGACCTGTTCGGACTTTGAAGAGGTCACCAGGGCTAAGCCGGAGAAGAGTCTTTTACGTCCGCTGAAGAAAACGGGAGGCCGCAACAGCTACGGAAGGATGACCAGCCGCCACATCGGCGGGGGGCACAAGCGGCGGTACCGGCTGATCGATTTCAGGAGAGACAAGGAAGATATTCAGGCTCGTGTAGGCGCCATCGAATACGATCCCAACAGATCATCGCGGATTGCCCTGCTGAATTACATCGACGGTGAAAAGAGATATATCATAGCCCCGGCCAAGATTGTGGTAGGCGATGCCGTGGTCAGCGGGGAAAATGCCGATATCAAACCCGGCAATACCGTGCCTCTGAAGAATATTCCCCTGGGAACCCTCATCCACAATCTGGAGTTCAAGGTGGGTCGGGGAGGTCAACTGATCCGGTCCGCGGGCGCCTACGGGCAGCTGATGGCCAAGGAGGCAGGCTACGCCCAGGTTCGTCTTCCCTCCGGCGAGGTGAGAAAGGTCTTCCTGGAATGCAAGGCTACCATTGGCCAGGTCGGCAATATCGATCATGAAAACCTGAGTATCGGGAAGGCGGGACGGTCACGCTGGCTTGGGCGGCGGCCCAGGGTCAGAGGTGTGGCCATGAACCCGGTTGACCATCCGATGGGCGGCGGTGAAGGAAAGTCATCCGGGGGACGTCATCCTTGTACCCCGTGGGGCGTGCCGACAAAGGGCCATAAGACGCGTACCAATAAAAGTACCGATAAATATATTGTAAAAAGAAGGGGTTAAAAGGTGGCACGTTCAATTAAGAAGGGTGCATTTATTGAGGAAAGGCTTCTTGAAAAGGTCAGAAGGCAGGATGCTACGGGGAGCAAGGCGGTCATCAAGACCTGGTCGCGCCGTTCTACAGTAACCCCCGAATTGATCGGACAGACCTTTGCTGTACACAACGGGAAAAAATTCATCCCGGTCTTTGTGACCGAAAACATGGTGGGTCATAAGCTGGGTGAATTTGCACCAACAAGGACATTTTACAGCCATGCCGGAGACCGCAAGACAAAGCTGCGCAAGTAGCAGCTTTTCTGCACGAAGGGGACAGATTTGAAATCTGTCCCCTCACTGGGATGATTTACCTCGGCGGTTTGGAGTCAGTTATGGAATCAAGAGCAGTTGCCAAGTATATCAGGATATCGCCACAGAAGGCGCGTCTGGTGGTGGATCTGGTTAGAGGAAAAAAGGTTGAGGAAGCGAAGCAGATTCTCCTTTTCGTGAGGAAATATGCGGCCGGTCACGTCAGCAAGGTTCTCAATTCCGCGCTGGACAATGCGAAGCAAAATCCTAATATCGATGAAAAAATCCTTTTCGTGAAGGAGATCTTCGTCGATCAGGGTCCCTCGCTCAAAAGGTGGAGGGCGAGGGCTCAGGGAAGGGCGGCAGCGATAAAAAAACGGATGAGTCATATCACCGTGGTCCTGGATGAACAGTAACAGTTGAGGAGGTGACAGATTGGGGCAAAAGGTTAACCCGATCGGGCTGAGGTTGGGTGGTGTCAAAACGTGGAGCTCACAATGGTTTTCAGAAAAGAAATACTGTGAGTTGCTCCATGAGGATATCAAGATCAGAAAATTCCTCAAGGAGAAGCTTTACCATGCCGGCATCTCCAGAATAGAAATCGAAAGGGCTGCCAATAAGGCCAAGGTGAATATCCACGCGGCCCGCCCCGGAATCATCATTGGGAAGAAGGGATCCGAGATTGAAAAATTGAAAAAGGATCTCGAGGCGATCACCACAAGCGAGGTGATCATCAATATTCTTGAGGTCCGCAAGCCGGAGATCGACGCGCAACTGATAGCCGAAAATGTCGCACAGCAGTTGGAGAGACGGGTTGCTTTCCGCCGGGCGATGAAGAAATGTGTCACTGCGGCGATGAAGTTCGGGGCAAAGGGTATTCGAGTAAACTGCGGCGGACGTTTGGGTGGCGCCGAAATGGCCAGATCGGAATGGTATCGAGAGGGCAGGGTGCCCCTTCATACCTTGAGGGCCGATGTCGATTACGGTTTTACCGAAGCCCGGACGGCATATGGGCTCATTGGTGTCAAAGTACTGATATTCCATGGGGAAGTACTGCCAGGGAAGAAAGAGATCGCAAAATAGGTTTTTATAGAAGGGCCGATATCCCGGGAGATCGTGGGGATGAGCGGGAAGAACAGGGGCAATAAAAGATGTTAATGCCGAAAAGGGTAAAATTCAGAAAATTGCAAAGGGGCCGTATGAGCGGAAAGGCCACGCGGGGGAATACCGTGGCTTTTGGCGAATATGCCCTTCAGGCAACAGAGTGCGGCTGGATTACCGCAAGACAGATCGAGGCGGCGCGGGTGGCGATGACTCGTCACGTCAAGCGCGGCGGAAAGATCTGGATCAGGATATTCCCGCATAAGTCCGTGACAAAGAAACCAGCAGAGACCCGTATGGGAAAAGGAAAGGGTGCTCCGGAAGAGTGGGTGGCGGTGATCAAACCGGGTGTTGTACTCTATGAGATAGAGGGGGTTTCAAAGGAGATCGCCAAAGAGGCCTTCATCCTGGCGGCTCATAAGCTCCCCATCGGAACGAAGTTTCTTGCAAGGGAGATGTCTGATGAAGATTAAAGAGATCAGAGATCTTAGCAGCGGTGAGTTGCAGCAGAAGAATAGAGAACTCACGGAAGAGCTTTTCAAGCTCCGCCTTCGTCATGCCGCGAGGCAGCTCGATTCTTCCGCCATGTTGGGCCAGGTTCGCAGGGATATCGCCCGTATCAAAACGGTTCTGGTCGAAAAGGAGGAAAGGTAGTGGAGCATCGCGGTAACAAGAGTACCATCAAGGGTGTGGTGGTCAGCAATAAAATGGACAAAACGATCGTGGTGCGGGCGGAGAGACTCGTGAAGCATGCTGTATTTCATAAATACATCAAGCGTTATGAGAAATATAAGGCCCATGATGAGCAAAACCGCTGTCAGATAGGGGATAAGGTTCTCATCATCGAGTCGCGTCCGCTGAGCAAGGATAAACGGTGGCGGATGCTGGAGATCTTGGAGAAGGCAAGGTAGATCGCAATAAGGCGTTAGGTGTAAGGAGTAAAGGTGTAAAGAGCACGGAGCAAGGTGGTTGGTTTCTTAACTCCTAACTCCTGACTCCTAACTCCCTAAAGCGCAATGGGGTATTGAATATGATTCAGATGCAGACCGTGTTGAATGTGGCGGACAATTCCGGCGCCAAGAAAGTAGCATGCATCAAGGTTCTTGGAGGCTCAAAGAGAAGATATGCCAGCCTTGGTGATGTGATTGTCATCGCTGTCAAGGAGGCCCTGCCGAATTCGAAGGTGAAGAAGGGCGATGTGATGAAGGCGGTGGTCGTCAGGACCGTTAAAGAGGTGAGGAGGCCTGATGGCTCTTACCTGAAATTTGATGATAATTCCGCTGTCCTCATTTCGAACCAGATGGAACCGATCGGGACAAGAATCTTCGGGCCGGTGGCGCGGGAGCTCCGGGCAAAACAGTTCATGAAGATCATATCGCTGGCGCCCGAGGTTTTATAAGCGATGGGGACAGATTTGAAATCTGACGGGGACAGATTTCAAATCTGTCCCCGTTAGGGAGCGACTGAGGAACAAGCGATGCTGGAAAAGCGATTGAAAAAAGGGGATACGGTAAAGGTCATTGCCGGGAAAGAGAAAGGCAAGACAGGCAAGATCATGAGCACGATCGCCGATCGTGAGCGGGTCATCGTGGAGAAGATCAACCTGATCAAGAAGCACAAGAAGCCGGATGCCAAGGGCAAAGGCGGCATTATCGAGAAGGAGGGGTCGATCCACGTTTCCAATGTTTTGTATCTGTGCAGTAAATGCGGTACAGGCGTCCGGATCGGATACAAGGTCCTGGACGATGGGAAAAAGGTGCGTGTCTGCAGCAAGTGTCACGAGATCTTGGATACATAGGCTGGGGAAAGATGGCAAGACTAAAAGAATACTATACAAAGGAAGTCGTTCCGGCTCTCGTCAGGGAGTTTCACTATAAGAACCCGCTGGAAGTTCCCCGAATCGTGAAAATCGTGGTCAACATGGGGCTCGGGGAAGCCATTCAGAATGTCAAGATCCTTGATAGTGCGGTGGAAGAGCTGACCAGGATCACGGGACAGAAGCCGATCATCACCAAGGCGAGGAAGTCCATCGCGACTTTCAAGCTTCGCCAGGGGATGTCCATTGGATGCTGTGTAACACTCAGGAGTGAGCGGATGTACGAGTTCTTCGACAGATTGGTCAGCGTAGCCATCCCCCGCGTCCGTGATTTCAGGGGGGTTTCCCCAAAATCGTTTGACGGCAGAGGGAATTTCTCCCTTGGGCTGAAGGAGCAGATCATCTTTCCGGAGATCGAATATGACAAGGTAGATAAAATCAGAGGCATGAACATTGCCATCGTCACTACAGCTAAAACTGATGATGAGGCGAGGCAGCTTCTGAAACTTATGGGAATGCCGTTCAAAAACTGAAAGCAGCGTGACTAAGGATATATCTCTGGAGGATTGAGAGTGGCAAAGACATCCTTGATTGTGAAGGCCAATAGAAAACCGAAATTCTCGGTGAGGGGTTACAACCGCTGCCCGCTATGCGGAAGACCAAGGGCCTATTATCGAAAATTTGATATGTGCAGGATTTGCCTGAGAAATCTTTCTTTAAAGGGAGAAATTCCTGGCGTCATCAAATCAAGCTGGTAGAAGAGGAGCAGTGATATGGGGATGACCGATCCGATCGCAGACATGCTCACCAGGATCAGAAATGCCAACCGCGTTCATTTCAAGAGCGTTGATCTGTTGAGCTCGCGGATCAATCTGAACATTGCGAAGGTGTTGAAGAAATCCGGTTTCATCAGCGGCTATGACATCAAAAATGATCCGCGCGGGCATGAGATATTGAGGGTTTATCTGAAGTACCCGGATACGAAAAGAACCGTTATCACGGATATTCAGAGGGTAAGCAAACCCGGCAGAAGGGTTTATGTGAAAAGTGAGAATATTCCTCAGGTGCTTAACGGTTATGGCATCTCCATTCTTTCCACCTCAAGGGGAGTGATGACCGATAAGGAAGCCAGGGAATTGAGACTGGGTGGAGAGCTCCTCTGCAATGTGTGGTAAGTTGAAAAGCGATGGGGCAGATTTGAAATCTGTCCCCAGGTAAGAATCGGGAGATTGCTTCATGTCGAGAATTGGTAAAATACCCGTGGAAATCCCTCCCGGGGTGAGGGTCAGCCAGGATCAGTCCATCATAAAGGTTGAGGGCCCCAAGGGAAATCTTTCCCTTAAAGCGCCAAAGGGCGTTGATGTGATTCTGGGCGAAAGGATGGTAGAGGTCAAAAGGCTGTCAGACGGAAGAAAAGAGAGGTCCTATCATGGCCTGGTCAGAACCCTGCTTACGAACATGGTCTGGGGGGTCACCAGCGGGTTTGAAAAGAGGCTGGAGATATCAGGAGTCGGATACCGTGCGGAAGTCATCGGCAATAAGCTTAAACTGACCATTGGTTTTTCTTCTCCGGTTGAGTATCCAATACCGGACGGGATCCAGATTAAGGTCGATAAGCAGATCAACATCGTCGTATCCGGTATTGACAAGCAGTTGGTCGGCCGGGTGGCAGCGGAGATCCGAAGTCTGAAAAAGCCGGAGCCGTACAAGGGCAAGGGGATCATGTATGCGGGCGAGAAGATCAGACGTAAGGTCGGAAAATCAGTAGGGGCCTAAGTTTTCGGTATGCCGGGCTCCAGTCTCGGTGTATCCAGTGAAGAGGTAGAACATTGGCAACGAAGAGAATTGAAAAGACCAGGATCAAACGGAAGAAGAGGGTCAGGGGGAAGGTGTCCGGGACCGAGAAGAGACCGCGCCTGTCCGTGTTCAGGTCGGCTGTGCATATTTATGTTCAGGCCATTGCCGATGATTCAGGAAGGACCCTTGCCGAGGCATCTACGCTAAGCAAGGAACTGGGGAATTCTCTCGGCGATCTGAAAAATATAGAGGCGGCGAAAGCGGTGGGGATGCTGCTGGCAAAGCGACTCCAGGCCATCGGTATTGAAGAGGCCGTCTTCGATCGCGGAAGGTACCTCTATCACGGCAGGGTAAGGTCTCTGGCCGACGGCGCGAGAGAAGCAGGACTGAAGTTTTGAGCCTGCAATTCGACAATCGATAGGGAAGGGAAAGATCGTTGGAAAGTAAAAATATGGAAGAATTGGAACTTCTCGACAGAGTGATTGCGATAAACAGGACGGCCAAAGTGGTGAAAGGCGGACGCCGCTTCCGGTTCAGTGCCATTGTAGTTGTCGGCGATGGAAAAGGGTCCGTCGGCGCCGGTCTGGGCAAGGCGCATGAAGTCCCGGAGGCAATCCGAAAGGGTATGGAACAGGCCAAGAGAACCATGATCAGGGTGGCGATCGAGAACAGAACAATTCCCTACAGCGTCATCGGGCATTACGGCGCCGGGAAAGTCCTTCTGAAGCCTGCGTCCGAAGGGACCGGACTGATTGCCGGCGGGGCGGTCCGGGCTGTCCTGGAAGTGGCCGGGGTTCAGAACATCCTTACGAAGTGCCTCGGTTCGCATAATCCTCACAACCTGGTCAAGGCGACCATAGAGGGCCTGGGGCAGTTGAAGGCGCCGGCAGATATAGCTGCGGTCAGAGGCAGGAGCATTGCTGAAATTAGCGCTTAGAGGGGCAGGCTGTGGTAAAAAAACTGAAGATTACACTGGTGAAAAGTTTCATAGGCCGGCCTGAGGCTCAGCGCAGGGTCCTTCGCGGCATGGGATTAGGGAAGGTAAATAAGACCGTTGTGCTGAACGATACGCCTGAAATACGCGGTATGATCCGGAAGGTCGATCACCTCGTGGCTGCGGTAGAAGTTGAGGGGAGCGGGAAATGAATCTGGGAACATTGAAACCGCCGGAAGGCTCGCGGAAGAAGGGCAAAAGGGTCGGTCGCGGAGACGGCTCGGGGCACGGAGGCACGGCCGGAAAAGGGGCAAAGGGTCAGAATGCCCGCTCCGGGCACAGTGTCAGACCCAATTTCGAGGGAGGGCAGATGCCCCTCTCGCGAAGACTGCCCAAACGGGGATTCAAGAATCCCATGAGGCGGATCATCGCCACGGTCAATATCGAGGAGTTGAAACGCTTTCCGGAGGGATCGGTTGTTGATCGGGAGACACTGCTTTCCGCGGGGCTGGTGACGCGGAAGGCGGACGGAATCAAGGTATTGGGAAATGGGGAGATCGGCTTTCCTCTCTCCCTGAAGGTGGATATGGTCAGCCGTGGGGCGCGGCAGAAGATTGAAGCCGCAGGCGGCACAATTGTAGAGGTCGGCTGATTTGTTAGAAGGCTTAAAAAATATTTCCAAGATACCGGAGCTTCAGAAGAGGATTCTCTTTACTTTTCTCCTTCTGGCGGTCTACCGGATCGGCGCTCATGTCCCCACACCCGGGATCGATACTGCGGCACTGGCTGCCTTTTTCGAACAGGCAAAGGGATCTCTGCTTGGGCTCTTTGACATGTTTGCCGGGGGGGCGCTGAGCAATCTTTCGGTCTTTGCGCTGGGGATCATGCCCTACATCAGCGCCTCGATCATCCTGCAGCTTTTGACCGTGGCCGTCCCCTACCTGGAAAAGCTTTCCAAAGAGGGAGAAGCGGGCAGGCGAAAGATCACGCAGTACACCCGTTATGGGACGGTGGTTCTCAGCCTGATCCAGGGATTTGGAATTTCCATCGGGCTGGAAAACATGGCGGGTCCCACGGGGGCCTCCATAGTCATCACTACCGGCTGGGCGTTCCGGCTGATGACGGTGATCACCCTGACGGCGGGGACCGCGTTTATCATGTGGCTGGGGGAGCAGATTACCGAAAAGGGGATCGGCAACGGCATCTCGCTGATCATTTTCGCCGGTATCGTGGTCCGCGGGCCGGAGGCGATCATCAACACCTTCCGCCTCCTCTTCTCGGGTGAAATGGGAATTTTTTTCATACTCATCCTTATCTTGATGATGGTACTGGTCATCGGCGTGATCGTCTTTGTCGAGAGTGGACAGAGAAGGATCCCCGTGCAGTATGCGAAGCGGATTATCGGGAGGAAGATGTACGGCGGTCAGTCGACCCACCTTCCCCTGAAGGTCAATTCGGCTGGCGTCATCCCGCCGATATTTGCCTCTTCGATCATCATGTTTCCGGCGACGATCGCGAATTTCATCCCCCATCCCTGGATGAAGGCGGTTGCGGGTGAGCTGATCCCGGGACGGGTCGGCTATGAGCTGCTCTACGTGGCCTTTATCGTCTTCTTCTGTTTTTTCTATACGGCCGTTACCTTCAATCCGGTGGACGTGGCCGACAACATGAGAAAATACGGCGGTTACGTACCAGGCATCCGGCCGGGCAAGAAGACGGCCGAGTATATCGATGATGTCCTTACGAAGCTGACATTCGGAGGGGCGATCTATGTCTCCGCCGTCTGCGTGCTTCCCAGCATTCTGATCAGTTCTTTCAATGTTCCCTTCTACTTCGGAGGAACAGCTCTCCTGATTGTCGTGGGTGTCGCCCTGGATACGGCGGGGCAGATCGAGACCCATCTGCTGACAAGACAGTATGAAGGTTTCATGAAAAAAGGCAAGATAGCCAGAAGACGTTGAGGGATGCATTACTACCGGAAGAGTCGGATCATTGACATGGTCATCCTGAAATTGCCGGACGAGATTGAGAAGCTGCGGACGAGCAATCTGATCGTTGCGGAGATCTTGTGCGAATTGAGGGAAAAGGTAAAGCCGGGCGTAACTACCCGCGAGCTTGACAGAATGTCCGAAGAGCTGTCGCACAAGAGACGGGTCAGGCCCGCATTCAAGGGATACCGCGGCTATCCCTTTGCTCTGTGTACATCCGTGAATGGCGAAGTGGTTCATGGGCTGCCGTCGGAAAGACCTCTCATCTCCGGAGATATTCTGAGCCTCGACTTCGGGGTGGATTACAAGGGGTATTTCGGCGATGCCGCCATCACTGTTCCGGTTGGACCCGTTTCCGTGAAAGCCCAGAGACTGATGAGGGCGACCGAAGAGAGTCTTTACGATGCAATCCATCAGGCGCGGGCCGGCAATCGCCTGGGAGATGTTTCAGCCGCTGTCCAGCAGCGCGTCGAAGCGGACGGCTTTTCGGTTATCCGGGATTTTGTCGGACACGGCATCGGCAGAAGCCTCCACGAAGAGCCGCAGATCCCCAATTACGGCGTCCGAGGAAGAGGGATTGAGCTCCGGCCGGGAATGGTCCTGGCCATAGAGCCGATGGTCAATGAGGGAAGTTACCGGATCAAGGTTCTGCCGGACGGGTGGACCGTGGTCACAGAGGACGGAAAACTTTCCGCGCACTTTGAACATTCCGTAGCGATTACGGAAAACGGACCGGATATTCTCAGCCTGATTCAGTGACGGCGGCATGGGGACAGATTTGAAATCTGTCCCCGGAAATAACGGCATGGGGACAGATTTGAAATCTGTCCCCGGGTGGAAATTATGGCGAAAGAGGAAGCAATAGAGGTTGAAGGCCGGGTGATTGAACCCCTGCCCAATGCCATGTTTCGTGTGGAACTGGAAAACGGTCATCGCGTTCTGGCCCATATTTCCGGGAAGATGAGGATGCATTTTATCAAGATTCTTCCCGGCGACAAGGTCACGGTCGAGTTGTCTCCCTATGACCTGACCCGGGGAAGGATCATTTACAGGACTAAATAGCGAAGGCGGTAGACCGGTCTGCGGTCCACGCCGTGCCTTCGGCGGATAGAGGAGTGATGATCGTGAAAGTACGTTCTTCGGTCAAGAAAATATGCGAAAAGTGCAAGATCGTCAAAAGGCGGGGCGTGTTGCGTGTGATTTGCGAAAATCCGAAGCATAAGCAGCGTCAGGGATAAGGATTTGAATTTTCAGGAGGTTGTCAGGTGGCACGAATTGCAGGTGTGGATTTACCCAAGAACAAAAGGATGGAGATCGCTTTGACATTTGAAATCTGTCCCCGGGTGGAAATTATGGCGAAAGAGGAAGCAATAGAGGTTGAAGGCCGGGTGATTGAACCCCTGCCCAATGCCATGTTTCGTGTGGAACTGGAAAACGGTCATCGCGTTCTGGCCCATATTTCCGGGAAGATGAGGATGCATTTTATCAAGATTCTTCCCGGCGACAAGGTCACGGTCGAGTTGTCTCCCTATGACCTGACCCGGGGAAGGATCATTTACAGGACTAAATAGCGAAGGCGGTAGACCGGTCTGCGGTCCACGCCGTGCCTTCGGCGGATAGAGGAGTGATGATCGTGAAAGTACGTTCTTCGGTCAAGAAAATATGCGAAAAGTGCAAGATCGTCAAAAGGCGGGGCGTGTTGCGTGTGATTTGCGAAAATCCGAAGCATAAGCAGCGTCAGGGATAAGGATTTGAATTTTCAGGAGGTTGTCAGGTGGCACGAATTGCAGGTGTGGATTTACCCAAGAACAAAAGGATGGAGATCGCTTTGACCTACATCTACGGGATCGGGCGGTCAAAATCAAAAGAGATCCTTCGCGAAGCCGCCGTCGGTCCCGATACGAGAACCGAGCAGCTTGCAGATGCGGAAATAACCTCCATCAGGAGTATCATCGACAAGGAACAGAAGGTCGAAGGGGATTTGCGACGGGATGTGTCCATGTCCATCAAGAGGCTGATGGACGTCGGGAGTTACCGCGGGTTGCGGCATCGAAAGGGACTTCCCGTCAGGGGCCAGAGAACGAGCACCAACGCCAGGACAAGAAAAGGACCGAGAAGGTCGATTGCCGGCAAGAAGAAATAGGGGAGTGGATCCGGAGGACCAATGGCAAAGCCAGTCAGAAAAACAGGGAAGAAAAAGGAAAAGAAAAATATCTCCGAGGGAATAGCGCACATTCAGTCGACCTTTAACAATACGATTGTGACGATTACCGATCTGAGCGGGAATGTCATTGCCTGGGCGTCCGCTGGAATGCAGGGGTTCAAGGGGTCGAGGAAAAGCACCCCCTTTGCGGCGCAGATGGCGGCGGAGGACGCCGTGAAGAAGGCAAGGGAACATGGGGTGAGATCCGTTCAGGTCTACGTCAAAGGACCGGGTTCAGGCCGGGAATCGGCCCTGAGATCGCTGCAGCTGGCAGGGCTCAAGATCAGTCTGATCCGCGACGTGACGCCGATTCCCCATAACGGGTGCCGTCCGCCCAAACGCAGAAGGGTTTAAGCAACTGTCAACGATCAATGATCAACGGTCAGTCGCCGTTGATCGTTGATCATTGTACACTGATAATTGTTAATTGATCACTGATCAGGGAGGCATTTTTGGCAAGGTATAGAGAATCCACGTGCAGGTTGTGCCGGAGAGAAGGTTTAAAGCTGTTTCTCAAAGGGGACAGATGCTACAGTGAAAAATGCGCCTATGAAAGGCGGAGTTATGCGCCGGGAGATCACGGCCAGATGCGGAAAAAATTCTCCGACTACGGCGTCCAGTTGAGGGAAAAGCAGAAGCTCAAGAGGATGTACGGCCTGCTGGAAAAGCAGTTCCGGGGGTATTTCCATAAAGCGGACAGACAAAAAGGAATTACCGGGACCAATCTCCTCGTGTTTCTGGAGAGAAGGCTGGACAACATGGTCTTCAGGATGGGTTTTGCCAATTCGCGTACGGAAGCAAGACAGATGGTAAGACATAACCATTTTATGGTCAGCGGAAAGCCGGTCAATGTCCCTTCCTATCTGATCAAGCTCGGAGACGAAGTCCAGGTCAGAGAGGGGAGCCGCAAGGTCGAGCGGATCCTCGAGGCTATGGAAACCGTTGCCAGAAGGGGTGTGCCTCAATGGCTGGAAATCGATAAAACAAACTTCAGGGGCGTCGTGAAGACGCTTCCTACCCGTGAAGAATTGACGATGCCGGTAAAGGAACAGCTGATCGTAGAGCTTTATTCCAAGTAAGCACTAACCAGGTATCGGAAGGACAGGGAAAGAAATTATGCAGAGAAACTGGCGCAGTTTGATTCAACCAAAAAGAGTCGATATCGACGAAGCGACCCATACCCATTTTTATGGGGAGTTCAGCTGCCAGCCGCTTGAGCGCGGCTTCGGCATCACCTTGGGAAATGCGATGCGGAGGATTCTACTCTCTTCTATTCAGGGGGCGGCCATTGTTTCCGCGAAATTTGACGGGATCCTTCATGAATTTTCCACGATCCCCGGAGTAAAAGAGGACGTAACCGATATCATTCTGAATCTGAAAGGCGTACGGCTGAAGCTTCATCAGGACGGGCCGCGGACCATCCATATCGATACCTCCCGGGAAGGGGTGGTCACCGCGGCGGATATCATCACCGACGGGACGGTGGAGATCCTCAATCCCGATCACTATATCGCAACATTGATCGGGGATGCTTTTCTCAAAGCGGAATTGGTCGTCAAGATGGGTAAGGGTTATGTCCCCGCCCAGAAGGAAAGGGATCCGGAGCAGCCTGAGGGAACCATCAATATTGATGCGATCTTTTCACCGATAAAGAAGGTCAATTATACCGTGACCTACGCCAGGGTGGGCCAGGTTGCAGACTATGACCGCCTGATTCTTGAGATATGGACGGACGGGAGCGTTCTCCCGGAGGATGCCGTGGCCTACTCTGCGAAGATACTCAAACAGCAGCTGGATCCCTTCATCAATTTCTCCGAGGCGGAAGAAGAGGGGGAAGCGCGCGAGATCGTGGAAAAGGAAGATATCAACGATATCCTTCTGCGGCACGTGGATGATCTGGAACTCTCCGTGCGTTCGGCAAATTGTCTTAAAAATGCCGGTATCAATCTGATCGGGGAACTGGTTCAGAAGACGGAAGCGGAGATGCTCAAGACCAAGAATTTCGGCAGGAAATCGTTGACTGAGATCAAGGAGATTCTTTTGGATTCGGGTCTCGGCTTCGGCATGAAGCTGGGTTTCTCTCCGTGGAACAAGGCCGAAAACCCGGAAGAAGCGGCCGCAGAGGCAGAATAGATTTGTCTGTGGGAAAGGATGATATTCGATGGGCCAGGGAATATTTGGAAGCAAACTGGGGAGAACGACAAGCCATCGCAAGGCGATGCTCAGGACGATGGTGACATCCTTTTTGAAATATGAGAAGATCAAGACCACCGACATGAAGGCGAAGGAGCTGAAAAAAGTGGCGGAGAAGATGATCACGCTCGGCAAGAGAGGTGATCTCCATGCGAGGAGGCAGGCCGCTGCGTATGTCCGGGATCGGGAGATGGTGGGAAAGTTGTTCGGGGAGCTCTCCACGCGGTATCGGGACAGGTCCGGCGGCTATACGAGGATCGTCAAAACTGGTTATCGCACAGGCGATAATGCCCCCATGTCCATCATAGAATTCGTCCGCGATGCGGAGACGGAGAAAGAAAAGAAGAAGTCACCCGCCTCAAAGAAATAAAAAAACGTGCGGAGGGCGGGCATTCGCCCCGCCCTTTTTTTGTTTTTACCTTAATTTCCCCCCTTGTATTTTTAATAAGAAACGATATAGTTTGACCGCAAATGGTTCACAAAACGGTGTTTTGTCCGACAATGTCATGCGGAAGGAGGACCGGTTATGGCTGAGCAGAAGGTCGGGGAAGTCGTGAAGTTTTTTTCCAAGCTGGGCGTTGCGGCCGTCAAGATCACGG
>Ga0154454_1108_pt1 | contig 45845 bp, 37 predicted proteins | sample RifGroC2_FD_105647 | JGI IMG/M metagenome (GOLD analysis project Ga0154454, IMG submission 105647) | Syntrophobacterales bacterium GWC2_56_13 | reverse complement strand
GGCACGTGGTGCACGCCCCGGACCGCCTAACCGAGCCCCTCAAGCGCGTGGGCGAGCGGGGCAGTGGGGCCTTCGAACCCATCTCCTGGGATGAGGCCCTGGGCGCCGTGTGCGGGGAACTCAGCCGGGTCAAGGAGCAACATGGGTCCCACTCGATTTTCCTCATGGACTCCCGAGGGGCCATTGGCGCGCTTCACGACGCTGGAAAGGCGGCGCGGCGGTTTTTCGCGCTCTTTGGAAGATGTACGACGCCCCGGGGAAACACCTCCCTGGAGGCGGCGATCTTCGCCTCCCGGGCGACCTTCGGCTCGGCCATTACGGGCGCGACCCGGGACACCCTGCTCCACTCTCGGCTGATCCTCTTCTGGGGTTGGAACCCGGAGGTGACGCGGTTCGGCCCGGACACGGCGTGCTACCTCGAAGAGGTCAGAAAAAGAGGCGCCCGGGTCCTCTGCGTGGATCCCCGCCAAACCCCTTCGGCCAAGGCGCTGGCCGACGAGTGGATCCCCATCCGGCCCGGAACCGATGCGGCGCTTCTCATTGCCATGGCGCACGTCATGATCGCCGAGGACCTCTACGACCACCGGTTCGTTGACGCCTACACCTCGGGCTTCGAGGCTTTTCGGGACTACGTGACGGGCAAGGAGGACGGGGAGCCGAAGACCCCCGGCTGGGCGGAGCGCATCACCGGGGTGCCGGCCCCGACGGCGGAGCGGCTCGCCCGGGAGTATGCGGGCGCAAAGCCGGCAGCCTTATGCGCGGGGTGGGCCCCCGGCCGCAGCGCGTTCGGCGAGCAGTTCCACCGGGCCGCCCAGGTGCTCGCCGCCATGACGGGGAACATCGGCGTCAAGGGGGGCTACGTCGGCGGCGGCACCGGCATCATGCCCCTGGGCAACTTGGCCCAGTCGTTTCCCGTGCCCAAGGGCGAGAACCCCTCCGTCCACGTGACCGAGCTCTATGACGCGCTACTCCGGGGAAAGGCGGGCGGCTACCCGAGCGATATCAAGCTCCTCTACGTGGTCGCCAGCAACTTCCTGAACCAGTTCCTGAATGTCAACAAAGGCGTACAGGCCTTGAAAGCGCCTGAGTTCATCGTGGCCCACGAGCTCTTCCTCACCCCCACGGCCCGGCACGCCGACATCATCCTGCCTGTCACTCATTTCCTGGAGCGGGAGGATGTGGGTCAGCCGTGGGCGGGCGGACCTTACTTCATCCACATGGGGAAGGCCCTGGACCCGCTGCCGGGCACGCGGTCGGATCTGTCCGTCTTCTCCGAGCTCGCCTCCCGGCTGGGCCTGGCCGACTACAATCCCAAGTCCGACGAGGAGTGGCTCCGGGCATTCGTGGCCGCCACCCCGGGCCTGCCGGCGTATGAGACCCTCAGGGAGCAGGGCGTGCACCGGGTGGAGCTCGACGGGCCCTACGTGGCGTTTCGCGAGCAGATCGAGAACCCCGCCCGAAACCCCTTCCGGACCCCGTCCGGAAAGATCGAGATCTACAGCCAGATCCTGGCCGACATGAAGAATCCCCTGATCCCCCCCATTCCCACGTACATCCCCCCCTGGGAGGGGCCGGGCGACCCGCTGGCCGAGACCTACCCTCTTCAGCTTGTGAGCCCCCACTCGAAGGGCAGGATCAACTCCCAGGGGGACAACGTTCAGCGGATGAAAGCCCTTGCGGACGACATCCTCTGGCTCAACCCCGCGGACGCGGAACCCCGGGGCATCGCCACCGGCGACTCGGTTCGAGTCTACAACGGCCGCGGCCAGCTCCTCGCCACAGTCAAGGTCACGGAGCGCATCCTGAAGGGGGTCGCGAGCCTGGACCAGGGCGCGTGGTACCGCCCTGATGCCCAGGGGCTCGACCACGGCGGCTGCGTGAACGTCCTGACCCGGGACCAAAAGTCCCCGGGCGGCGCCTTTACCGGGAGCACATGCCTCGTCCAGATTGAAAAGAAACCGCTCAAATAAAGGAGGCACTCCCTTTGTGGGAGCGGCTTTCCAGCCGCGAAACGGATGGTTTCCATAGTGCGGCTTCTCCCGCGCAAAACCCCGAAAGGTATCTGCAACGCGGAGGACACATGAATATCGGCAATCTCTTGACAAAGACGGCCAGGACATTTCCTGATAGGCCGGCGATCGTCCACGGGCCAAGGAAACTGTCTTACGCTCAGTTCAACGCCAGGGTGAATCGGCTGGCAAATGCCTTGAACCATCTGGGCGTCAGACAGGGGGGCAAAGTGGCTTTGCTTCAATATAATTACCCCGAGATGCTGGAATCAATGTTCGCTTGTTTCAAGGCCGGATATGGGGCGGTCCCCATCAACTGGCGGCTCCATCCCAAAGAGGTTTCTTTTATTATCGACCACTCCGAGGCTGAGGCGGTGATCCTGTCTCCGGAGTTCAATGGGCCGATCATCGAAGTACGAGAACATTTTCCAAACGCCCGCCATCTTATTGCCTTATCGGGTGCAGAGGGCGAGCTCCTGGATTATGAAGACCTCATCTCAAAGGGTTCCGATAGGTTTTCGGACGTGGGGGTTCATCCCGATGATCTCGCGTGGCTCTTCTATACTTCAGGGACGACGGGCCAACCCAAGGGAGTCATGCTGACCCATCGAAATCTGTTGGCAATGACCATGAACTTCTTTGCGGATATCTGTCCGGGGTTCGGTCCGGATGACGCCATCTTGCACGCCGCGCCTCTTTCCCATGGAAGCGGCCTCTATGCTCTGCCCAATGTGGCCAAAGGCGCGGCAAACGTCATCTTGCCGTCAAAGTCCTTTGATCCCGAGCTCATCTTTAAATCCATTCAGGACCATCGTGTGACCAACATGTTTGCCGCCCCGACCATGATCAAATTGATGATCGAGAGCCCTCATGCGGACAGGTATGACCACACTTCCATGAGGGCCCTCAATTATGGCGGTGCGCCCATGCTGGTTGAAGACCTGAAGAAGGCGATGGCAAAGCTGGGGCCTTGCCTCGTGCAATTATACGGGCAGGCCGAATCGCCTATGACCATCACCTATCTGCCCCATAGCGACCATGTGTTGGATGGGTCTCCTGAGCAGATGAAACGCCTTGCCTCTGCCGGTTTCTCGCGAACGGATGTGGAGGTAAAGACCTTTGACGGGGAAGACAGGGAACTCCCGCCCGGGGAGACGGGGGAAATTGTGACCCGCTCGGATTTCGTGATGAGGGGGTACTGGCGGAACCCCGAAGCGACAAAAGCCGCTCTCAAGGGGGGATGGCTTCATACCGGGGATGTGGGGTATATGGATGAGAAGGGCTATCTGTTCATCATGGATCGTTCAAAGGACATGATCATCAGCGGGGGAGAGAATATCTATCCCCGGGAGATCGAAGAAGTCCTCATCCAACATCCGGCCGTTCGGGAGGTCGCCGTGATCGGGGTCCCCGATCCCCAATGGGGAGAGGCTGTCAAGGCGGTTGTATCCCTTGTGGAAGGACGGTCGGTTACGGCGGAGGAGTTGATCGCTTTTTGCAAGAATCACATTGCCGGTTACAAAAAGCCTCGATCGGTGGACTTTATAGATGAGCTGCCCAAGAATAACTATGGAAAGATATTGAAAAGGGATCTGCGGGTCCGTTATTGGGGAAGTCGAGAACGGAAGGTATAAGAGGATCGGTCCAATTCCTTTTGGGAAAGATACGAGTGATCATCGATTAGCGAAACCTGACCGCTGGCGCCGTCCTGCCCCTTGATGTGGGCGGCCCGGCGTTCCGCTTTCTCCAGCGCCTAGACCAGGCACCCAAGCCTTCCGAAGGAAAAAGTAATTTCAACCGAAATCTCTGCCTTGAAACAGCGATGAACCTCCACGAGGTTGCCTGAAAGCCGGCGTCCAGGGCCGCCAGGAAGCCCCGCGCCTCCTGATGCATAACGCAAAAAAACTTTCCGGGAACTTTTCTCTGCCTCCTCCTGTCTAAGGTTACAAAGACAACTTAAAAGGAGGAGCAGATCATGAAGACCATTGCAATCGTCATTCTGGCAATCGTGGTGTGCACGGCAAGCGCGTGGGCAGGGGGCGTCGGGGACGCCGTGGAGGTGCGGATCGTGACCGATGACGGCCGGACGTTGCCGACCTACCCGGTGAAAATGCGCCATGGCGTGCGCAAGGTGTACGCCGAGGCGATCAAAGGGGACCACTACCGCATCGAGGTGAAGAACCGTCTCAACCGGCGGGTCGGGCTGGTCATCGCGGTGGATGGCCGCAACATCATCAGCGGCACGAAATCCTGGCTGAAGAACAGCGAGCGCATGTACATCCTGGAACCATACAGTTCGGGAGAATTTGCGGGCTGGCGCACAACCCAGGATCACATCAACCGTTTCTACTTCACCGACGTACCCGACTCCTACGCCGCGGCCTTCGGCGACGAGAGCGCTATGGGGGTGATCGCCGTGGCGGTCTATCCCGAGGTGCGGCGCTGCGAACTGCCGAAACCCCTGTTCCAGGCACCCCCCTCCTTCCCACGCGGCTATGAAGGCAAGGCGGAAGGTTCGGCCGACAAAGCAGAAACCGCCGGCAAGCTGATGAAGGAAAAGGACGCCCGGTCGGAACAGGCGCTGGAGAGCGCCGGCACCGGCTATGGCCGGGATGAGTATTCCCCCTCGCAGATCGTGGCCTTCGAGCCGGAGAAATGGGCGACGGAAACCATCTACCTCAAGTACGAGTGGCGTTCGACCCTCTGTAAATTGGGGGTGGTTGAATGCGCCAAGCTGCCCCGCCGCCCGCCCAACCGCTTCTGGGACAATGACGGTTACGCCGCCCCGCCTCCGCTGAGCTTTCGTCCCTGAGAGGGCGCGAGATGGGAACGACGGGTTTTCTATCATTGCGTGGAGCTGAGCAACGTGTTAGCCTTAAAATGTAACGTCTATTTACAGGATTGCCTCGCTCCGCACGCTATGACAGGAGTAAACGCCTTGCCGCAGAACCCTGATCCAGTGGGTGCGCAGAACCGGACCATCGGGGATGATGACGCCGGTTTTGTCGCAAGCTGCCAGCGGGGCGAGACCGAAGCATTCTCGGTCCTGGTCAGGAGGCACCAGAAGAAGATGCTCAACATCGCCTACAGAATGATCGGCGACTACGACGAGGCCTGCGATGTGGTGCAGGAGGCCTTCCTCTCCGCCTACCGGGCGATCGGAAAATTCCGGGGAGATGCCCGGTTCTCCACCTGGCTCTGCGGCATCGTCCTGAATCATTCGAGAAGTCATATAAAGCGGAAGACCGCCCGTTCGCGCCACGAGGCAGGGTCGCTCGATGATCCCGTGAAATCGGAAGGCGGAAGTTTCCTGAACGAGCCCCGTTCCCAGGAGGAGTCGGTTGTCGAGCGGCTCGAAAAGCGGGAGCGGGACGCGAAGGTTCAGGAATGCATCGGCTCCCTCGACGGCGAACAGAGGGAAGTCCTGGTCCTTCGGGACATCCAGGGCTTTTCTTACGAAGAGATCGGTATGATGCTGAAACTGCCCCAGGGAACGGTCAGGTCGCGGCTCTTCCGGACCAGAAACGCCCTGAAAGACAGACTTCTCCGGGTATTCGGTGATCTGAAATGACGTGCGGCGAGATCGAAAATCGGCTTCCGGCCTACCTGGAGGATCTCCTCTCCCCGGAAGAGAAAAAAGACATCGCGGGCCATCTTGCCTCCTGTCCCCGTTGCGGCCGGGCCTTTGCGGACCTGAAGAAAGCGGAAGAGCTTGTGCACGGCCTCGGAGAGTTGGAACCTCCGCCTTTCTTCGAGGAGAGGATCATGTCCCGGGTCAGGGAAGAGGCCGGGCAGAAACAGGGGATCTTCCGGAAGTTCTTCTATCCGCTGCACATGAAGATTCCCATCCAGGCCCTGGCCACGCTTCTCGTTGCCGTCCTTGTCTTCTATGTCTACCAGAAAGACGAGCCGGAAATGAAACAACTGGCGCCGCTTCCCATCCCCCTGACCGAACTCGGGAAGGGCCAGGTCACGGCTGAATCCCCCCAAGCTCGCGTAGCCCCTTCTGCCGTCACACCGGCCAAGCGGGCGCCCGCCGGGGATCTTCCCGAAAAGAACTGGCAGCGGTTTGTCGCCCCCCCGATCGAAAACGGGGAGAAAGCGCACAGGATAGCCGATTCACGAGCGCCGATAAAAGAAGAACGTCCATCGGCCATGAAACCCGCGGCTCCGGTCATGGCGGCGAGAGAAAAGGAGGGTCCGCCGGTCGGAGCGGAGGCGTTGAGCAAGGCGCAGGACGGGGCCGGAAAGCAGGAGGCCGACAAGGCGCTTGAAACTCTCCTGCCGGAACAGAAACGGAAAGAGAAGATGGCCGATACCGACGCCGCGACCGGGGAAAGCGGAAAAATGACGTCCGCGCTTGCCCCGTCACGATTGACGGCTGCAGCAGACATCAAGCGATCAGCCATTGACCTGACGATTCAGGTCAGGGATACGTATGTCGCCGTCCGGAAGATCGAAGAGCGCCTCGGTGAAATCAACGCCCGGATCATCGAGAGGCGGCATCGCGAGGGAGGAGAATTCCTGAAGGCTGAAATGGCAGCGCAGAGCGTCGCCGCGTTCCTGGATCGACTCGAAGCGATCGGCAGGGTGAACCTGGAAAAGAGCCTCCTTGCCGTTCCGGATGGAAATGTGACCGTAAGCATAAAGATCGTCGGTAATCCCTGAACGAGGCGATTCTGACGATGAACGCAGCGTGAAAAAAATTTCGAGGGCAAATTCTGAGGATTACTTCCTCACTCAGTTGCAAATACAAAGCGAGATGTGGGATGATCGGTCGGGTCATTGAATGCGATTCGAAATGTTTACTGATTACCCTTGCTTCGCTGTTGGTTGGCATGACGAGACTAATAATCTTGCCTTGGTAGTAGATAGTTGAGTAATTTTACTCATTCATTGAGTAAAGTTTATTGCATCGGTTGAAGTCATTTGATATAATAGTGTTATGAAATATGAACGGCCCCTCTTATCGATCCTGCATACGGAGCTTTCGCGGCCTGCCCGTGTTATCCATGTCCTGATCGGTCCCCGGCAGGTGGGAAAAACCACCATCGCCCGCCGGATTGAGGAATCCATCGGCATTCCGACTGTCTATGCCACCGCCGACAGTCCGGTTCCCCTCGATTCGGCCTGGATCGAAACCCAATGGCGGCGCGCCATGGCCGAAGGCGCCCCGCCGGGTGGCCCGATTCTCCTCATCCTAGACGAGGTGCAGAAGGTGCGGGGATGGAGCGAGACCCTCAAGCTCCTATGGGATAGCCGTCCGAAAATGCCGGAGATCCGCGTCCTGATCCTCGGATCGTCATCGCTTCTCATGCAGGAAGGGCTGTCGAGCCTAGCCGGCCGCTTCTTCCTTCATCGGTGCAATCACTGGGGGTATCCAGAGTGCCGCACCGCCTTCGGCTGGAGCCTGGAGCAGTGGATCTACTTCGGCGGCTATCCAGGGGACGCATCTTTCACGGAAAACGAATCCTCCTGGAAGCGCTACATCGCAGACTCCCTCATCGAAACAGTCCTCGCCCGCGATGTGCTCCAAATGAGCAAAATCGCCAAGCCGGTCCTTCTGCGCCATCTCTTCGCCCTGGCGGCCACCCTTCCGGCCCAATCCGTCTCCTATAACAAGATGCTCGGCCAACTCCATGATGCGGGGAACACCACGACGTTGGCCCATTACCTGAAGCTTCTCGAAACGGCCTTTCTGGCGAGCGGCCTGGAGCTGTTCTCCAGGGGGAAACAGCGAAAGCGCGGAAGCAGCCCGAAGCTGGTCCTCTGGAACAACGCCCTGGTCAATGCGCTTTCCACGCGAACTTTTGCCGATTCCCTAAACGATACGATTTGGTGAGGGCGGCTGGTGGAAAATGCCGTCGGCGCCTGTCTGTGCAACAGTCTCTATTCGGTGGAATACGAAATCTCCTACTGGCGGGAGGGTGGGCACGAGGTCGATTACGTGGTCGCCAGGGGGCGGGACATCTGGGCCATCGAGGTGAAGAGCGGCCGCAGCGGCAAGGCCACCGGCCTGACGCGCTTCCGCGACCGCTATCCCAAGGCGCGTGCACTCCTCGTCGGGGGCCAGGGAATTCCTCTCGAAGCGTTCTTCAGCAAGGACCCGGCATCCTGGCTGGTTTGAAAGCGCTATGTGCGATAAAGTTTATCCGTCTCTTCTGTACCTGCAGCAAACATATCCCTTCAAATACAAGTCAATGCCACAGCCAGTCCTGTGAATTTATTGACTTCGGATTGAAAGGGGCAAAGTCTTGACAGCGTATTGCCCGCTCGTGTTGAATCTGAATGTCTTCCAATCATGATTCAAAAAAAGTTTGACAAAAGCCCTTTGTTTTACTATTTTCCACTTAACTCCTCTGCCAAGGAAGGAACGGACAATATAGTGAAACAGGAAAAAACCAAGCTGGGCAAATTTGAAATGCAGCTTCTCGCCTATGCCCAGCTCAGGAAAAAAGAATTCATCTCCTCGGGCGAAATTGCCTCCGCCTTGGATATTAGTGCCGAACAGGAATGGAAACTCCTCAACCGGATGGCGACCTCAGGTCTGATTATCCGTTTGAAAAGGGGCGTCTATCTGGTCCCTTCCCGTATGCCTGTCGGCGGACGGTGGACGGTCAGCGGCTATTACATCCTCTCCAAACTCATGGAAGTCCTCAAAGGCCAATATCAAATCAGCGGCCCCAGCGCCTTTAACTTCCATGGCTTCGACGACCAGGTCCCGAACCGGATTTACGTTTACAATGACCGGATTTTCGGAGAAAAGGAGATCGGCGGAACCGATTTCGTCTTTATCAAGACGGACGTCAAACGGTTGGGTTCGACAAAGAACTTGATGACGCCTGATGGCATCGACGCCGTCATGGTCACCAAAACCAGGGCGCTTGTTGATGCCGTCTATGACTGGTCCCGGTACAACACCCTTCCACGGGCCTACGGATGGATCGCGGAAACGCTGAAAAAAGATCCATCCCTCATAGAAAAGCTGATCGCGGACACGCTTCAATACGGCAACAAGGGAACCGTCAAGCGCATCGGATACCTGCTTGCCCAGATCGGCATCACAGATGATCGACTCGGGAAGATAAAACGTCAGCTCGCTCCGACAAGGTCATTGATCCCATGGATACCAGGCCGGGAGGCGAAAGGCAGTGTCAATAGAGAGTGGGGGTTGATTGTCAATGGATCCATCCCGCGATCATAGGATCTCGATCCACGAAGATCAGGCATTCTTCCGAGAGGCGGTGCTTTTCACTGCGGGGCAGACCGGATTGAATGCCACCCTCATCGAAAAGGATTATTTCTGCACCGTCCTTCTGCAATATCTATATGACCAGCCGGATAGCCCTCTGATTTTCCGGGGAGGCACCTGCATCGGTAAGGTCTATGCCGATTTCTACCGGCTCAGTGAGGACCTCGATTTTATGATTTCGACGCCTCCGGAAGTGAGCATTTCCGTGCGACGGAAACGGATGGCGCCGGTCAGGGAATGGGTGAGGCAAATACCAGAGGAGATGAGTATCCTCACACTCGCTGAGGATTTCACTGGGCATAACAGCTCCCGGCAGTACGTCGCTTATGTGACTTACCCCTCGGTCTTCCTCTCGGAAGAAGCGGCCCGCATCAAGATTGAAGTGGGATTGCGTGAAATGCCCCTGATGCCGCCCGCGCAAATGAAGGCCAGAACGCTGCTGCTGAATCCTTTTACACGAAAATCCCCGGTCCCCGACATCGATTTAACCACCCTGTCCATGAAGGAGGCTATCGCCGAGAAACTGCGGGCGGCATTGACACGTTTGGAACCGGCCATTCGGGACTTCTTCGATATCGATTATCTGGCCTCCCGGAATAAGATGGATCTTAGCGATCGGCATCTCTTCCAGCTTCTTGCCGAAAAGCTGAAAGTTCCGGGAAATCCTCTTATCGATCTGTCTCCGGCGCGTAAAGAGAAACTCAAGGCCCAGATCAACACGGAACTGAAACCGGTGCTCCGTCCTGTGGATTTTGAAAGCTTCGACCTTGACCGCGCGTTTGGACTGGCAGAACGAATAGCTGGAAATTAAACATTTTAGCATCAACGGGGAGCTTTATGAGACTTACTACTTCTCAGAGATATACCTGCAGAAAATCACCAAGCAACCTGAAGACACAGAAATTCTGGCATCACTGATAAAACCGCGCTCACCCCGTTCAAATACAACTGTTCAGGTCCAATTTCCTTATCCTCCCATTGAATACGCTTTGAACTGTGCACAGGTTTACCGCCCATTACTATTGATGCGGAATTTGCCAGCTTCTTGAACTTCCGGATTTGACACACTCCAAAGAAAAGTATAGAACTCAAGGGCGACAAGGAAATTGGTGACAAGATCAACAAGATCATCGGCAAGTTGGCCGAGGTCAACGGTCTCAGGGGTATCATCGATGTAGCCGATTTCAACGACGAGGGAAAGCTTGGTAGAGGAAAGGAAATGGTGGACCGCCTTTCCAATCTGGTGGCCATCTTTAGCACGCCGGCCCTCGACTTCCGCAACAACCGTGCCGAAGGTGACGACCTCCTGGGCGACGCCTACGAGTATCTCATGCGTCACTTCGCCACCGAGTCGGGCAAGAGCAAGGGGCAGTTCTACACCCCGGCAGAGGTCTCCCGCATCATGGCAAAGGTCATCGGCATCGGCAACGCCAGGAGCGCCAGCCAATCCGCCCACGATCCCACCTGCGGATCGGCGTCTCTCCTCCTCAAGGCCCACGACGAAGCAAAAAGCCAAACCGGCCTCGACCTTGCCCTTTACGGGCAGGAAATGGACAACGCCACCGCCGCGCTGGCGCGGATGAACACGATTCTCCACGACTGTACTACAGCCGAAATCTGGAAGGACAATACCCTCTCCAGCCCGCATTTCAAAGGCAGCGACGGCCGTCTCAAGACGTTCGACTTCGTCGTTGCCAATTTCCCGTTCTCATCCAAGGCATGGAGCAACGGCTTCGACCCGGCCAACGACCTTTACGGCCGCTTCGCTTACGGGATTCCACCGCAGAAGAATGGCGATTTCGCTTTCCTGCTGCACATTCTCGCCTGCCTCAAAAGCACGGGGAAGGGCGCGGTCATCCATCCCCACGGCGTACTGTTTCGCGGCGGCGCCGATGCTGCCATCCGCAGAGAGATTGTCAAGCGCGGCTTCATCAAGGGTATCATCGGCCTGCCGGCCAACCTCTTTTACGGCACCGGCATTCCCGCCTGCATTCTTGTGCTCGACAAGGAGAACGCCCATGCCCGCAAGGGCATTTTCATGATCGACGCCTCCTAAGGGTTACATCAAGGACGGCAACAAGAACCGCTTGCGCGCCCAGGACATCCATAGGGTCGTGGACACCTTCACACGGCAGGTGGAGATTCCCAAGTATTCGCGAATGGTACCGCTCTCGGAGATCAGCGACCCGAAAAACGACTTCAACCTTAACCTTCCACGCTACATTGACTGCACCGAGCCCGATGATTTACAGGACATCGATGGACACCTGCGCGGCGGCATTCCCGACCGCGATATCGACGACCTTGATCGGTACTGGCGGATCTTTCCCAGCCTGCGTCCGCTCCTATTCGAGTCGATCGGACGCCCCGGTTACAGCCGCCTGAAGCCGCCCGTGGCCGACATCAAGGCCGCCATCTTCAGCCATGCAGAGTTCACCGCTTTCAACGCTTCCGTCGCCACACTGTTCGCGCAGTGGACGGCCGCCAACGCCCCGCGTCTCGCTGGCATTGCCAAGGACGACCACCCCAAGACGCTCATCGAAACCCTCTCCGAAGACTTGCTGGAGACCTTTCGGAAGGCCCGGCTGATCAATGCCTACGACATCTATCAGCACCTGATGGATTTCTGGGCCGAGACCATGCAGGACGATGTATATGATCGTCAGCGACGGCTGGAAAGAAGCCACCAAGCCCCGGCTCATCATTGAGGACAAGGACAGGAAGACGAAGGAAAAACCGGACTTCACGGTGGGGAAGCGGAAGTTCAAGGCCGATCTGATTCCCGTTAATGTTCTCGTTGCCCATTACTTTGCAGCGGAGCAGGCCGCCATTGAAATCCTGGAATCCGAGGCTGCCGCCCCTGTGCAGAGCATGGAAGAAATGGCCGAGGAACACGGGGGCGACGAAGGGCTGCTGGCCGAGGTGAAAAATGACAAAGGGAAAGTAACCAAAGCTGCTGTCATTGCACGGATTAAGGAAATCAAGGATGATGCGAAATTTGCGGATGAGCTGAACGTGCTGATGGACTACCTCGCCCTCATCGAACAGGAGACCGACACCAACAACCGAGTCAAAGACGCCCAGAAGAAATTGGAGGCCAAGATTGCGGCCAAGTATGGCAAACTCACGGAGGACGAGATCAAGACACTGGTTGTGGATGACAAATGGCTGGCCACTATCGCAGCCGCCGTGCCGAGTCAGCTGGACCGCGTGTCGCAGGCGCTCAGCGGCCGCATCCACCAACTGGCTGAACGCTATGCCAGACCGCTGCCGAAGCTAACCCAGGAATTAGAAACCCTCGCTGCCCGCGTGGATGAACACCTCAAGAAGATGGGGGCGGTATGGAGCTGAGGCCGGGATACAAACAGACCGAGGTAGGGGTGATTCCAGATGAGTGGGAGGTGAAGCAATTCACTGAAGTTACGGATTTGATTACCTGCGGAATCGCAGCCACCCCAGACTACGTTACCGAAAGCCGTGGATACCCATTCTTGTCAAGCACAAACGTAAAAGAAGGCCAAATACTCTGGAGGGACTATAAGCACATCGGTGAGAGCTTACACCGCCAACTATACAGGAATAATCCACCTCAAAGGGGGGACGTCCTGTATTCCCGTGTTGGAACCATTGGAGAGGCTGCGGTTATTGATGTTGATTTTGAGTTTTCCGTCTATGTCTCTTTGACTCTTATCAAGCCAAGAAAATCTCTGGATAACTACTTCTTAATGCAGTTGCTGAACAGTGCGCCCTACAAGAAACGCGCGAAGGATCAGGTTTACCTTGGAGGTGGAGTTGGCAACCTCAATGTTGATATTGTTAGAAAATACCCGATCATTTTACCCCCACTACCCGAACAACGCACCATTGCGGCGGCGCTCTCCGATGTGGATGCGCTGATCGGTGCGCTAGACAAGCTCATCGCCAAGAAGCGCGACCTCAAACAGGCCACCATGCAGCAGCTCCTAACCGGCCAGACCCGCCTGCCGGGCTTCAGCAAGGCGTGGGAGGAGAAGCGGTTGGGGAATGTTGTTGAGATCAGAAAGGGTCAACTCATCACTGAGAAGGACTCTGCACCCGGTAGTATTCCCGTGATCGCTGGCGGCAAGAAGCCGGCCTATTTTCACAATCTGGCAAACCGTACTGGAAAGACAGTAACGGTGAGTGCCTCAGGAGCAAATGCCGGATACGTTGCATTCTTTGATATTCCGCTGTTCGCTTCGGATTGTTCCACGATCAGCGAGGGAAGCGACTACTCGATCGAGTTCATTTTCTTTCAACTTCTCCTTCGGCAGGATATTATATACAAGAGACAAACCGGCGGAGCCCAGCCCCACATTCACCCCGTGGACCTGATGCCGATAGAAATCGGTGTGCCAAACCTCCTTGAACAAATTGCCATCGCCGCCGTCCTTTCCGACATGGACGCCGAGATCGCCGCCCTCGAAGCGAGGCGCGACAAGACCCGTGCCCTCAAGCAGGGCACGATGCAGGAACTGCTCACCGGGAGGATCAGGCTGGTGGCTCATAAATGGCCTGAAGACAGGGCTGATATTCATCTGCAAAAAAGCCATTCCACCTCCATGGCTAAGCACAATTGGGCGTTCAATGAGGCAGTGGTGATTGCGGCTCTCGTCAGTAAATTCGGCTCCCATGACTATCCCCTTGGCAGATTGCGCTATACCAAGCTGGCCTACCTGATGCACAGGCATGTAGAAGGGAACCCTGAAGGCTATCTGAAAAAGGCCGCTGGTCCATATAACCCATCTACCCGATACAAGGGACCAGAAGGCATTGCGCAAAAGAATGGCTATGTTCAGGTAGTGCGGTCCGGCAAGTATTCCGGTTTCATCGCTGGCGAGAATATTAATCAGGCTCTTGTCTATTTTAACAAATGGTATGGCAGTAATGCCTTGGAGTGGCTTGAGCAGTTTCGCTACGAAAAGAAAGATGAAATAGAACTTCTGGCCACAATAGCTATGGCCATTCAAGATTTGCAGGCAGATGGCAGAGAAATCAAGTTACGAAATGTTAAAAATGTGTTGCATATCGATCCGGAATGGCAGCCCAAACTAGGACGTGAGGCTTTCTCCGACACCAAAATTAAGCGGGCTATTGCAAGGTGTCAGGGTCTGTTTGGTTAGGACAGGATACTGAGAAGCATGGATATGAGTACAGTCGGCCAGAAGGAAAAGAAAACCCAAGCGCGCGTGGTAAAGTTCCATTGTGAGAGCCTCAACTACGACTATCTCGGCGACTGGACCGACCGAGAGGGTAACGCAAACATTGAGCCTACCTTGCTGCGCGCCTGGCTGAAAAAGCAGGGTGTGGAGGATGCGCTTATTACGCGGGCGCTGCATATTCTCGAAAAGACGGCCGGCGACACAAGCAAAAGCCTCTACGATCGCAACCGCGCCGTCTATGATCTGCTCCGCTACGGCGTGAAGGTGAAGCCCGATGTGAGCGAGAATACGCAGACCGTCTGGCTGGTCGACTGGAAACACCCACAAGAGAATGACTTCGCCATCGCCGAAGAAGTCACCGTCGTGGCAGTAGACCACAAAGCCCACGGTAAACGACCGGATGTCGTGATCTATGTCAACGGAATCGCACTGGGGGTGCTGGAGCTGAAGCGTTCCACCGTCTCGGTGGCCGAGGGCATCCGTCAGAATCTGGACAACCAAAAGAAGGTCTTCATTGAGCCTTTCTTCTCCACGATGCAGTGGATCATGGCCGGCAACGACACCGAGGGGCTGCGCTACGGAGCGATCCAGGCACCGGAGAAGTATTATCTCAGCTGGAAAGAACAGAGCAGCATCGAAAACCCGCTCGAACGGGCGCTGGCACAGCTATGCAACAAAACCCGCTTCCTTGAACTCATCCACGACTTTATTGTCTTCGATGCCGGAGTAAAAAAGCTCTGCCGGCACAACCAGTATTTCGGTGTGCGTGCCGCCCAGGAGAACATGAGACGGGGCGAGGGGGGAATCATCTGGCACACGCAGGGATCGGGCAAGAGCCTGACGATGGTGTGGCTCACTAAATGGATACGCGAGAACGTGAAGGAGGCCCGAGCACTGATCATCACTGACCGCACGGAGTTGGATGAACAGATCGAGAAGGTATTCAAGGGTGTCAACGAAGACATCTACCGCACCCGGAGCGGCGCGGACCTGATTGCCACCCTCAACGCCACAACGCCGTGGCTAATGTGCTCGCTCATCCACAAGTTCGGAGGCAAGGAGGAAGGTGAGGACGTCGGCGACATCCCCGGCTACATCGAGGAACTGAAGAAGGCGCTGCCGCTTGGATTTTGGGCAAAGGGCAACCTTTTCGTCTTTGTGGACGAGTGCCACCGCACCCAGTCCGGTGAGCTGCACAAAGCGATGAAGACCATCCTGCCCAGCGCCATGTTTATCGGTTTCACCGGGACGCCGCTCTTGAAGGCCGACAAGCAGAAAAGCATCGAGGTGTTCGGCCGTTACATCCACACCTACAAGTTCGACGAGGCGGTGAAAGACAAAGTGGTGCTCGATCTGCGCTATGAAGCGCGAGACGTCGACCAGAACATCACCTCGCAGAAGAAGATCGACGAATGGTTTGAAGCCAAGACCAAGGGATTGAATGACCTTGCCAAAGCGCAGCTAAAACAACGATGGGGCACTCTGCAGAAGGTCCTCAGTTCAAAATCCCGGCTTGAAATGATCGTGGCGGATATCCTGATGAACATGGCAAAAAGGCCGAGGCTGATGGACGGTCGGGGCAACGCCATGCTCGTCTCGGGGAGCATCTACCAGGCGTGCAAATTCTACGAGCTTTTTGCCAAGACTGAACTGGCTGGTAAGTGTGCCATCGTCACCTCCTACAGGCCTTCAACGGCAGACCTGAAAGGCGAGGAGAGCGGTGAAGGAGAGACCGAACACCTGCACCAGTATTCCATATACCAGGACATGCTGGCCGACTGGTTCAATGAAGCCCCGGAAACGGCAGTTAATAAAGCGGAAGAATTTGAGAAGCAGGCCAAGAAAAAGTTCGTTGAAGAACCGGGACAAATGAAGCTCCTGATCGTGGTGGACAAGCTCCTGACCGGCTTTGACGCGCCCCCGGCAACCTATCTTTATATCGACAAGCAGATGCGCGACCACGGCCTGTTTCAGGCCATCTGCCGGGTGAACCGGCTGGACGGCGACGACAAGGAATGCGGCTATATCATCGACTACAAGGATCTGTTCAAGAGCTTGGAGGGGGCGGTCAAGGATTACACCTCCGGGGCCCTGGACGGCTATGACAAGGAAGATGTGGCCGGACTGCTGGAAGACCGCCTGACCAAAGCCCGGGAGCGTTTGGAGGAGGCTCGGGAAGCTATAAAGGCTTTGTGCGAACCGGTGGAGGCGCCGAAGGATACGGCTGCGTATCTGCGCTATTTCTGCGCCAGGGACTCCGGTAACGCTGGCCAGCGGTGACTATGTCGACCTCAAGATGCTCGAGCCGGCTATGCGCCACCTGATCGACACTTACATCCGCGCCGAAGAGAGCGAAAAGATTTCCGCCTTTGACGACCTATCGCTGGTCGAGCTTATCGTGGAGCGCGGAAGCGATGCCGTGAAGGAACTGCCCAAAGGTATCAGGGAAAACAGAGAGGCGGTGGCTGAGACCATCGAAAATAACGTCCGTAAGTTGATCATCGACGAGCAGCCGATCAATCCGAAGTATTACGAAAAAATGTCGGAACTGCTGGACGCACTAATCGAACAGCGCAAGAAAGAGGCGCTGGGTTATCAGGAATACCTGGCCAGGATTGTCGATCTGACCAGAAAGGTAAATAATCCATCCACGGGTTATGTCTATCCTACTGCAATGGACACCGGCGCCAAGCGGGCTTTGTATGATAACCTTGGCAAAAACGAAGCGCTGGCGCTTGCCGTGGATAATGCGATTCATGAGAACCGTCAGGACGATTGGCGCAGCAATCCCTTCAAGGTGAAGAAGGTGAAGCTGGCCATCAAGTCTATGCTTCAGGATGACGAAGAACTCACAGAGAAAACGTTAGAACTGGTGAAAAATCAGCATGAATATTGAAGCACATCGAATCAAAGTCAGCGGTATAACCGTCGATGTGGTGCGCAAGGCCATAAAGAATCTGCACCTGGGCGTGTATCCTCCCTATGGCCGTGTGCGGGTGGCGGCACCGTTGGCAGTGAGTGATGATGCAGTAAAGTTGGCGGTGATCTCAAGGCTTGGCTGGATCAAACGACAGAAGGCGAAGTTTGAAGATCAGCCGCGTCAGTCCCGGCGAGAGATGGTCACCGGCGAGAGCCACTATTTTTTGGGCCAGCGTTACCGATTGAATACAAAAGAACAAAACGGGGCTGGGAAAGTAGTGCTCCGGAACAAGGCAGCCATAGACCTCTACGTGCGGCCGGGAACGGATGCAGAGCGTCGAGAGAAGATTTTACAACAATGGTATCGGGAGCAACTAAAAGCCCTGGTCCCACCGCTACTCGATAAGTGGCAGCAGACCCTGGATGTTCAGGTTGCCGATTGGGGCATCAAGAAGATGAAGACCAAGTGGGGGGCCTGTAATATCAAGGTCCGCCGGATATGGCTCAATCTCGATCTGGCCAAAAAGCCCATCCAATGTCTTGAATACATCCTTGTTCATGAACTGGTCCATCTGCTGGAACGCCACCATAATGATCGCTTTACAGCTTATATGGACAAGTTCATACCTAAGTGGAGATTTTTGCGTGAAACGCTGAATAAAGGCCCCCTGGGACATGAGACATGGAAATATTGACCATATGGGCCTCTGGTTCCGACAAAGTTCTGGGTTGTTAGGAGATGAGAACCGTGAACGATGATCCGTCCAATGGTGAAATCCCCTTTTCCCCCGGCGAATGGGTGATCGATAGGAACAATCCGGGACAGCCCGGACAATACACCGGCCATTGGCGGAAGGCGGGTCCGCATCTGATGTTGCAGCTCTCTTATCCAGGCGGCGGCAACAGTTACCGGCCGCTGATCTATTCGATGGAGGCGGCGCAGATCGATTTCTATCCCTACCAGTTCAAGCCGGTTCTCAAGTTCTTCAACTCACCCACCGAGCGGCTCATCATCGCCGACGAAGTAGGCTTGGGCAAGACGATCGAGTCAGCCCTGATCTGGCTTGAATTGCAGGCTCGACGACAAGCTCAAAGACTGCTGGTGGTCTGTCCGAAGATCCTGGCCAACAAATGGCGTGATGAGCTCCGGAGCAAGTTTCTTTTCGACGCCCGCGTGGTCGCATTTGCAGAGCTGGATCGGGAGCTAATAGAGCTGAAAAAAATCGGACCGGGTCATGCATTCGTTCTAATCGCCACCTATACGGGGCTGCGCCCTCCGAAGGCCGAATTGCGTTTTCTGGAAGAGCCGCCGGAAGCCAAACCGGCCAGCTCTCCGAAAACCAGCCTCCTGCGTGAGCTGCACCATTGGTCTCTGGGTTATGATCCCTTCGATATGGTGATCTTCGATGAGGCGCATTATATGCGGAACCCGGCGACGACTACCTTCCATCTCGGCGAGGGGCTTGCGGCCAATGCGGGTGCGGTGCTTTGTGTATCGGCGACGCCTGTCAACAACAGCAACACGGATCTCCACAGCCTTTTGCGTCTGATTGATGAAAGCTTTTTTGAAACGCAGGGGTTGTTCGAGGAATTGCTTGAAGCCAATCGCCCTGCGGTTCAGGCGGGCAACGCGCTGGCCCGGACGCCGGTGGATACCTCTCTATTGGCGTCGGCGGTTGCAGGCATGAGTGAAAGCCGGTTCATCAGCCAAGCGCCCTTGTTCAAACAGTTTCTGGAACAACTTGAACATCTGGACAGACTGGACAAAGCCCAGCTCGCGAAATGCCAGGACATAGTGGAGAAACTGAACCTGCTGGGCGGTTATGTGAATCGTACGCGCCGGGTCCAGGTAAAGGAAAACCGCCCGCTACGTGACCCTGTAGTCCTTTCGGTTGTTTATTCTGCCGAGGAGATGGAGCTTTACCGGGCAATCCTCCAGATCGTCCGGCGCAAGTGCCGCCTGGATAGTCGGCCTTTTCATGTTTTTCAGGCAATAGGCCTGCAGCTTCGGGCCGCAAGCTGCCTGCCAGTGCTGGCCCAGGAGGTTCGGGACGGCCGGTTTGGGGACCCCGGAGATCTCTTCGGTGAGGCGATGGGCGAGGAGGTGTTCGATGATCTCTTCGACGAGGATCCCGGAGAGGATCTGGGCGAAGCGGACATCGTCCAGTTGCTGGCCTATGACTTCGAGGCAAACGACAGCAAGTATAAAGAGCTGCACCGAATGCTGGTAGAGATTCTGCCGGATGAAAAGGCTGTCATCTTCGCCTATTACCGCCCGACACTCGCTTACCTCATGCGCCGTCTTACGGCGGAGGGCATTGGTGTAACCGTGATCCATGGCGGCGTTCCGAACGAGCAACGCTGGGAGGAAATCGAACGTTTCAAAGATCCTCGGGGGCCAAGAGTCCTACTCTCCTCGGAGGTCGGCAGTGAAGGCATCGATCTGCAGTTCTGCCGGGTGATGGCCAACTACGATCTGCCGTGGAATCCGATGCGTGTCGAACAGCGGATCGGCCGTATCGACCGCGTAGGTCAGCAAGCGAAACGCCTCTCAATCGTCAATTTCAAGGTTCGGGACACCATCGAGGAACGCCTCTACGACAGGCTGCACACCAAACTCGAACGCTTCGCCAACAGCTTAGGCGATCTGGAGGCTGTGATCGGAAAAGAGGTGCAAAATCTGACGGTCGAATTGCTCAGCAAAGATTTGACCCCTGATCAACAAGACCTTCTTATTGAACAGTCGAAAAATGTCATTGAAGGAGATCTGTTTCGCATTCAGGCGTTGGAAGAATCGGGAGACGCCCTTATTGCCCTTTCGGATTATGTACAGCAAAAAATTGAGGAAGACCGGGAAAAGGGACGCTACCTGCAAGCGGAAGAGTTGGAGGATTACCTGACGGATTTCTTCGAGCGGGAATTCCGGGGATGCACAGTTAATCACAATACGCCAGCCGAAGGCTGCCTCCAAATACGATTGACCTATGAGGCTCAGTCCTCGTTGTCCGGCTTCATCCGTGATGACCGCTCTCTAAGCGCACGACCGTTTCGGCAAAAGGAGTTCAACATTAGTTTCCGGCGCGAAGTGCTCCAGCGTTTCCCGCTCAGCCAGAGAAGGGTTGTCCATTTCGTGAATCACATCTCTCCGCTGATTCGTTGGATCACAAGAACCAATCAGGACAGAGCGCATGGATTCTTTGATGTGTCTGCGATCCGGATTGCCCATCCCGAATTGCAGACGGGCGATTACTGCTACCGCATTGAGCGCTGGCGGCTGAAAGGAATCTCTAACCGTGAGACGCTTGCCTATGGGATACGGTCATTGTCGAACGGAAAGAATTATTCACCGGATGAGTCTGAGGCCATCCTCCAATGTCTCCTGCGCAGAAGCAGAGAGTGGGATTACGTTGATTGCGACAGACAGGCATTGCTCCATGCACACAAAGTGTTGGAAGAGGATCTGGGCAAACGTTTTTCGGAAAAGGTAACGGACTTCGAAGCAGAGAACGAAACGATCCTGCAAATCAAAGTGCAGAGGGTCAAGGGATTCTTCGATCGACGTATCGGACAGGATGAGCAGCGCCTCCGCACATTACGGGAGGCCAGCCGTGACCCTCGGGTGATCCGTTTGACGGAAGGCCGGTTGAAAACGGCTATCGAAAATAAAGAGAAGCGCCTCAACGAACTGAATATGAAGGCACAAATTGACATGGAACAGGCTGAGGTAGGTGCGGGAATATTCCGTGTTGCTGGGCCATAAACTGGGGAAAGGGGTATGTCCCAATGGGCAAGTTCTCGATATTAGTTAAAAATATTAAGGAAATGCTCTTTGGCCGGGACCAACGGCAAACCGATTCTAAAACGATTCCATCTCTTCGCGAAACCAAAGCGCCCCCACATGAAAGTTCAGACTCTATCCAGTTGGCACAAACTAAACGCACTCCTTACTTCATTCAAATCGGGTTCGATTTCGGTACTTCTTACTGCAAATGCATCTGCCGAGATATCGTGATCGACAAGGCATGGGTCCATCTTCCTCCCGAAACTCAGGAGCAAGAGCTTCCATTCCTGATTTCCAGTGTATTGGTGCTCAAGGATGGAGTCATTGGACATGTCGGCAACTGCCGGTCCCACTATCCTGAAAACGGACTCTACCACTTAAAACACGCATTGGTGAAGACAGCACGGCAGGAGTGGGACGCCCCGGTCCTTGCCCCTTACTATGAAAACGGTGGATCGGTGGATGGATGCCCGTTGGCCGGATTCGTGGAAGCCTGTGCGGTGTACTTCCTGGCTGGTGCCTTTGGCCAAATTCAGGAGGATGTACGGCGAAGACTGCCAAATTTCGGGAAGCTACCGAATGATTATATGGCGATCAATCTTGCCGTGCCTGTGGCCGATGCCGAACGGCCGGAGGTCAATGCACTTTTCCAAAAGATCCTTTGCGAAGCATGGAGCCTTGCCAGTGAGCTTGCCGGACATCCACCGGTGTCTCTACCCGAGCTTGCCGCAATAAGGGAGAAAAACAAGAACATCATGGATGACTCTTTGGACAAGGCCTGTTTTATCTATCCTGAGGTGAGCTCCAATGTCCAGGGATTCGTCAAATCCCGAGTCTCCAGCCCAGGAATTTACCTGTTTTCTGATACTGGTGCGGGGACAGTGGACCAGAGCGTTTTTATCTTCATGCGCCGAAATGATAACCAAAGCGAACATCTGACCTATCTCCACGGCGGCATATTTCCTTTGGGGTCAAGTCAAATTGAACACAAAGCTGCCAGCATGTCCGGCAGTGTGGACAGGGTATCTTTAGAAAGGTGGCGGGAAAAAAAAGAAAAGGGAGATAGCGATCGTGAGTTGATGTATGCAAGAGAATGGATAGCCGAGGGCTTGAAGGCAGGGACGCAAGCCACTCTTGCCTTCACCAAGAAGAAATTGTTCGTCAAAGACCAGTTGAATGATATTAAAGTGATTTTTGGCGGTGGCGGCCATTGTGAGCATCCCTATAAAACTGCTGTGATGTATCCATTCACCGGACAATTTTCTGGACAGTTATTTCGTCAATCAATCATGCCGGATGTGGTTGGACTTCCAGTACCTCGCGACCTTGAACTCAATGATTCGGAAACGCGCTGGATGCGGCGTCTTTCTGTGGCCTATGGATTGTCCTTTGAGAAAAGCGATCTCGCCGGATTCACCTATCCGAAAGACGTCGATAATCCGACACCGGATCAGATTTGGCCACGGCGAAAGGAGATTCCTGCTGCGCCGAGCAAAGATGTTTGCTGAAACTTGACACCGCTTTGTTTGACTACAGGTTCTTCAGGCATGATATTTCCCCACAGTCACAAATGTCATAAAAAACAAAACCCCGCCAGAGGCCTTTCGGCTGGTCCGACGGGGGGTAAATACGTATTGTCAATATAGCCGTATGCTCAGAAATCTCAGGTAGATTCTGCAATAAAAAGATGATGAGGCTTGAAACCGGGGTCCATCTGTGGTAGTTTTCTCCGCTATTTGCAAGGAGGATGCCTTCCCGAGAAACCGGGGGGGCGTCGAAGACATTTCATCTTGAGGAGCGTTGCATGGATTACAAGGATAGTTTGAATCTGCCTAAGACTGATTTCCCGATGAAGGCCAATCTGCCCAAACGGGAGCCGGAGATGCTGGCCCGCTGGAACGCGATGCGCATCTACGACAGGATCCGCGAGGATTCGCAGGGGCGGAAGCCCTACATCCTCCACGACGGCCCCCCCTACGCCAACGGGAGCATCCATCTGGGCACCGCGCTCAACAAGATCATCAAGGACATCCTCATCAAGGCAAAGAACATGACCGGTAGTGACAGCGTCTACGTCCCCGGCTGGGACTGCCACGGGCTGCCCATCGAACACCAGGTGGACAAGGAGCTGGGCGAAAAAAAGGCCGGTATGTCACAAGCTGACAAGCGCCGCTTCTGCAGGGTCTATGCCGATAAATTCGTCGGAATCCAGCGCGAACAGTTCAAGCGCCTCGGGGTCTTCGGCGAGTGGGAAAATCCCTACCTGACCATGAACTACGCATATGAGGCGACGACCGTTCAAGAATTCGGAAAACTCTATCTTAACGGGAGCGTCTACAAGGGGAAGAAGCCCGTCTACTGGTGCGCCTCCTGCAAGACCGCCCTGGCGGAGGCCGAAGTCGAGTACCAGGACCACAAGACGCCGTCGATCTACGTAAAATTTGCACTCATTTCCGATATCACTCAACGCCTGCCGAAGCTGGCCCGGGAGAAGATCTCCGTCGTCATCTGGACGACGACCCCCTGGACGATCCCGGCAAACCTAGCCATCGCCTTCCATGAGGGATTTACCTACGCGGCCGTGAAGGTGAAAGGCGAGGTCCTGATCCTGGCGAAGGACCTCCTAAGCTGCTGCCTGGACGCCTTTGGTTTGGCTCATGAGCCTTGCGAGATTCTGGATGAGTTTCCGGGATCGGTCATGGAGGGCCTCAAATGCCGCCACCCGTTGATCGACCGGGAGAGCCTCCTGATCGTAGCCCCCTTCGTGACCCTCGATGCCGGGAGCGGATGCGTCCATATCGCCCCGGGACATGGCCAGGAGGACTACGAGATCGGGATGAAATACGGCCTGGATAATTATGCCCCTGTCGATGACGACGGTTGCTTCACCCCTGACGTCAGGGATTTTGCCGGCAGGTTCGTTTTCGATGCCAATGAGGAGATCAACAAGAAACTGAAGGAGGAGGGCGCCCTGCTCGGGGAGATGGAGATGCAGCACACCTATCCCCACTGCTGGCGCTGCAAACAGCCCATCATTTTCCGCTCCACGGAGCAGTGGTTCATCTCCATGGAGAAGAACGACCTCAGAAAGAAAACGCTCGCCGCCATCGACGCCGTGACCTGGATCCCCGCCTGGGGCCGCGACCGGATCCACGGGATGATCGAGAACCGTCCCGACTGGTGCATCTCCCGTCAGCGCCTCTGGGGCGTGCCGATCACGATGTTCTACTGCAAGGGCTGCGGGAGCGAGGTGATGACGCAAGAGATCCTCGACCATGTGGTCCGTCTCGTCCGGGAGTACGGCGCCGATGTCTGGTTCGAGCGGGAGCCGAAGGACCTTCTGCCCGCAGGGACCCGCTGCGCCATATGCGGTGGGGAGACCTTCAAGAAAGAGACGAACATCCTGGACGTCTGGTTCGACTCCGGCGTGAGCCATGCCGCCGTTCTGGAACAGAGACCCGGCCTCAGTTCCCCGGCGGACATGTACCTCGAGGGAAACGACCAGCATCGGGGCTGGTTCCACTCCTCGCTCCTCGAATCGGTGGGGACGCGGGGACGGGCCCCTTACCGGAACGTCCTGACCCACGGTTTCGTCGTGGACGGAGAAGGCAAGAAGATGTCCAAATCCGTCGGAAACGTCATCGACTCCCAGACGATCATCGACGAGTACGGCGCCGAGATCCTCCGGCTCTGGGTGGCCGCCGAGGACTACACCGAGGACATCCGGATCTCCGGAGAAATTCTCAAGCGCCTTGTCGAGGCCTACCGGCGAATCAGGAACACCAGCCGGTTCATCCTGGGAAATCTCTATGACTTCAACCCCGGAACCGACACGGTTCCCTACGAGGAGATGGAGGAGATGGACCGCTGGATCCTCCACCGCCTCCAGGAGGTCATCCGCCGGGTTCGCGAGGCCTACGAGCAGTACCAGTTCCACGTGGTTTACTACAACCTTCACAACTTCTGCACGGTGGACCTCTCCGCGCTCTACCTGGACGTCCTGAAGGATCGTCTCTACACTGCGAAGGCGGCTTCCCGCGCGCGCAGGTCGGCCCAGACCGCGGTGAGGGAGATCTTGGAGGCCATGGCGCGGCTCCTGGCCCCTATCCTCACCTTCACGGCAGAAGAGGTGTGGCTCGCCCTGCCTGACTACCCCGGCAAGGCCGGAAGCGTCCACCTGACCCAGCTTCCGGAAATGAACGAGGCGTACCTTCAGCCTGAGCTGGCGGAGAGATGGAAGACGCTCATCGCCGTCAGAGGGGAGGTGGCCAGGGCTATCGAAACGACCAGACAGAACAAGGTCCTGGGCCATTCCCTCGATGCCGCCGTGGCGATCGCCGCGCCGGAGAAGCTCCGGGACCTTCTGGCGGCGCACCGCGAGGATCTGCGGGCCCTTCTCATCGTCTCCGATGTCCGAATCGTTGGTGAGCAGGCGCTCGGCGAGGCCTATCGGAGCGCCGATATACCGGGACTTGTGGTCGGTGTGAGTCGGGCGAAGGGGGAGAAGTGCCATCGCTGCTGGATCTACAGCGAGACGGTAGGAACAAGCGCCGAGCATCCGGCCCTTTGTGAGCGATGCCTGGGGAATCTTTAGCAGGGTGTTGAAAAACACCCTGGTTTGCAGGCGGTTCAAAAATGCTTAGATGCAAGGCGCGTAAAAACCGAAGAGCGAAGCGTATATAAATATACGTTGAGCGATGAGGTTTGTAGCGCAACGCAGCAGATGAGCGTTTTTCAACAGACTGTTAGAGGTTCATGTGGCGGCAGGTGGGCAAGTGCCGGCTTTAAGGAAGGATTGGGGAGACGGATTTTGAAGAAGACTGTCTTCTTTCTGGCGATCGCGGTTCTGGTGCTCCTCCTGGATCAGTTGACAAAGGCCTGGATCATCTCGACGCTGCGCATCCATGAATCGTTTGCCGTCATCGGAGGATTCTTCAATATCACCCATGTCAGGAATCCCGGCGCCGCCTTCGGCTTTCTGGCCGGGGCTTCCCCGGCATTCCGGTATGTCTTCTTCCTGGCGGTGACGGTGGCGGCCATTGTCCTCATCCTCCGCTATCTGAGGACAACCAGGATCGAGGACCTCTCGCTGGTCTCTTCCCTGGCCCTCATCCTTGCCGGCGCCGTCGGCAATCTGATCGACCGCGTCCGTTTCGGAGAGGTGGTTGATTTTCTCGACGTCTACGTCGGCGCCCACCACTGGCCGGCCTTCAACGTGGCCGACGCGGCGATCACGACCGGCGCGGCAATCCTGATGGCAATCCTCCTCCGGAGAAGAAAAGAACGGCCTGAAGGAAAACGATAGGGAACCGATAAGCAACGGGCCTGGGGACAGATTTCAAATCTGTCCCCAGGTGCCGACAGGGTTGGACGTTTCAGGTTAGCGGTATGAACAGGAAGAGTCGCATCGGAATATCACTTTCTCGGCACCTCACGCCTCCGAGGATCTTCATCCTCAGTTTCGCCCTGGCGATCCTGATCGGGGCGATTCTCCTCCGGCTTCCCTTTGCGTCGGACCGGGGGCATCTGAGCTTTGTGGACGCCCTTTTCTCCTCCGCCGCCGCGGTCTGCGTGACGGGCCTTGCCGTCATCGACGTCGGGAAGGACCTCTCCTTTCCCGGCCAGATCGTGACGCTCGTTCTCTTCCAGATCGGGGGCCTGGGGATCATTACCTTCTCCGTCGTCCTCTTCGGCCTGATGGGACGGGGGATCTCCTTCAAAGAGCGGGAGATCATGCAGAGCACGTTCCTCCACACACCGCGGCGCGACTTCATCGTGATTGTCAAAGAGGTTCTGCGGCTCACCTTCATCATCGAGGCCGTGGGAACGGTCCTCCTGTTCGTCCGTTTCGCACAGGATTTCCCGCCGGCCACCGCCTTCTTCCATGCGCTCTACAACGCTGTCTCGGCCTTCAACAACTGCGGCTATTCCCTTTTTTCAGACAGCCTGACGGCGTACCGGGGGGACTGGATCGTCAACCTGACCGTCATGGGGCTCATCGTCCTCGGCGGGATCGGCTTCATCGTCCAGCATGAAGTCATCGCGTGGCGCAGGGGGCTTCAGAAGAGGCTCTCGCTCCACACAAAGCTTGTGCTCCTGACCACCGGCGCCCTGATCCTGGCGGGAGCTGTTCTCTTCTATCTGTTCGAGGCGGATCACATCCTGAAAGGCGTTTCCGGCCCGACGCAGTTCCTTGATTCCCTCTTCCAGTCGGTCACGCCGCGGACCGCCGGATTCAACACAGTGGCGATCGGCCGGCTCACCAACCCGACGGTTCTGGTCATGATCATCCTCATGTTCATCGGCGCCTCGCCCGGCTCGACCGGCGGCGGGATCAAGACGACGAGTTTCACGCTCCTGCTCCTGATGATCTGGAACCGGATGAAGGGGCGATACCATGTGAATGTCTTCAACCGGCTGATCCCGCGGGAGATCATCGGCCGGACGATCGCCATCATCTTCGCGTCGGCCCTTTCGATCGGTCTGATCACCTCTGTGCTCCTGTTCTTCGGGGGAGGGGGCGATCTGCCCCCGGAACAGAGCCGTCATTTTTTCGTGGAGTATCTGTTCGAAACGGTCTCCGCCTTCGGCACCGTGGGACTCTCCATGGGGATCACGCCGAAGCTGAACGACATTCAGAAACTGGCCATCGTTCTGATGATGTTCGCTGGCCGGGTGGGCCCCCTGACGCTGGCCTTTTCCTGGTATTTGACGGGGAAAAAGGATATAGAATACGCCGAAGAATCGGTCATGGTGGGTTAGGATCAATCACCGGGGAGGTATGAACCATGCAAAGGGTGGTCGTCATCGGGTTGGGCATCTTCGGTTTCAATATCGTTAAGGAACTCTATGAGAACGGCTTCGAAGTCATTGCCGTCGACAAGGGTAAAGACGCGGTCCAGCGGGTGAGGGACTGTTCCACCAAGGCGATCCTGGCCGATGGAACGGATAAGGAGATCATGGAAGCGATCGGCATCCAGGAGGACGATTGCGTGATCATCTCCTTCGGGGAGGATTTGGCGGCGGCAACCCTGATCACCCTCCATCTCCGGCAGATGAAGGTCAAGACGATCATCGTCAAGGCCCCCAACGAAGAGCACAAGCTGATCCTCGAAAAGGTCGGAGCGACGGAGGTCATGATCCCGGAAAAGGAGATCGCCCACAAAGTGGCAAAGAGTCTCATCTCCCCCAACGTGATCGATTATCTTCCCCTTTCCGACGACTACATGATCTTCGAAATGGCCCCCCCCAACAGCTTCCTGGGAAAGACGATCGCCCAGCTCCAGCTGAGGAGCCGATACCACATCGAGGTCATCGCCATTCGGGATATCGTGTTCGACAAGATCCACATGGTCCCCGGGGCCGAATTCGTCATCAAGGATGGGGAGATCCTCGTGGTGATCGGCAAGGAAAAAGATATTCAACTGATCAAGTAGACACAGTCCGCACTGATGCACGCATCCTACAGGAGCATTAGATATCCCTATCCAAAGACATTTCCCCGCCGGAAATTCATCCGCTCCGTCATTCCAGGACGATGGTGGCGTCTACGGCCGCCGCCGAGGACTACGGCCAGGCATTCCGCGGCGCGGGAGAGTTCCGTAAAGACGGGAATTCCGTAAGGGAGAGCCTGCTTCTGGAACTCATAGACATCGTCCCTCCGGCCTATGATCCAGACGATGACCGGTTTCCCGGACGTACAAATCTGAACGGCCAGATCGGAAAGGTTCAGCCTGATACGGGGAGTGCCGACAGCAATATGGAGAAAGACTGCATCCACCTCCGGGTCGCCAAGAACGACCGTGAGAGAGCGGCTGTAGACATCGACATCGGCGCCGATGTGACTTTCCATGGCCGGCCAGAGGTCGACAGGATTGGCGACCGGCATCCACTCCGGGAATAGTTTTTTTAGAGAGGTTCTGGTGGATTCAGAGAGCTCAGCCATGGAAAGACCCTGTTCTTCGACGAAATCGGTGGAGACGATGCCCGCCCCGCCGCTGAAGGTCAGAATTGCAACTTGGCGTGACGACCTGTTGGCCGAGGGTTTTATCAGGGCAAGTGACCGGCAGAAATCCATCATCTGCTTGAAATCCCAGGCTTCGTAGACCCCCGCCTGCCTGAGGGCGCATGAGATGATCCTCTGGTTTCCGGCGAGGGACGCCGTATGGCTCAACGTCGCCTCCGCACCCTTCCGGCTCCTTCCCCCCTTGAGAACGCAGATCGATTTATCGCTTTGGCGGCAGAGGTCCATGAAACGCCGCCCGTCGGAGAAGGATTCGAGGTAAAAGCCGATGACCCTTGTGTCGGGATCCGTCAAAAGATATTCCAGGATGTCGCATTCATTGACATCGACCTTGTTTCCCACGGAACAGACCTTGCTCACGCCCATCATAGCGTGGCTCATGATGTCGATGAGAAAGACGGCGGAGAGCATACCGCTCTGCACCACGAGGGAAACAGTCCCCGGAATGAATTCCTTTTCCTCCTGCGCCCGCGGATCCATGAAGGAAAAGATGCGGCCGTGGACAACATCGACCAGGCCCATGCAGTTGGGACCCCAGAGGCGGATGCCGGTGCGGGCGACGATGTCGGCGAGCGCCTTCTGCAGGCGGGTCCCCTCCGGGCCGGTTTCGGCGAAACCGCCCGATTCAATGATGACGCCCCGGACGCCTTTCACAGCGCAGTCTTCCACTGCCGCGGGAACCAGTGGGGCGGGGATGAAGACGACGGCGAGGTCCACCGGGCCGGGAATAACGCTCACGGATGGGTAGCAGGTCAGGCCCTCGATCTCCGGATATTTTGGATTGACGGGGTAGATCCCGCCGCGATAACCGAGCAGGATGTTTTTCAGGAGGGCGTTTCCCCCCTTGAGGGGGTTCGGGGTCGCTCCGACCACAGCCACTCCCTGTGGATCGAAGAAAAAATCCATAGGCGCTCCTTACTTCATCAACCCCGGGAGAAAGAGGGCGATCCGCTCCCGGAGAGACGCCTTCGGCGCGGGGACGCAGAGACCGGGCCGCAGGTGGGTCCAGACCACGATGGTGACGATGAAAAGAACGGCGAGGAGGATGCCGGCCATGAAGAGCTTGCCTACGGACTGCTTCGTCATGATCCCGTAGATGATGAAGATCGTGCTCGGCGGGATGAGGATCCCGAGACTGCCGCCGGCGGCCACGACCCCCGTAGCCAGTGCGGGATCATACCGGTATTTGAGCCTGTTCAGTACTATTTTTGCTTAATAATTAATAATAGTTACAAAGTTAAACAATAAGAGAAGAAAAACCAATCCTAAAACTGAATTATTGAACGCGCTCTATTTGATTCTGAGCTTCCTGTCAAGGGGTATTTTTTTTCGCCTGTTCCTTCAATTTATCGATCTCTTCCCGGTAATGTTCCGCCTGGGCCTTGACCTGTTCAATCTCCTCCAGGGTCTTCTGCAGCTTCTCTTCCTGTTTGAGCTTCTCCTCTCTCAGCTTGTCCTGCATCGCGTCAAAACCGACGTAGATCGCAAGGATTCCCCCGAGGATCAACATTATGGGAACGCCGCCCTTCAGGATGATAGCAAATTCACTCCACCAGATGGAGAAACCGATCACGCCGAGGATGACCGATACAATGCCACTGATAAGCAAGGACATCGCAGAACCTCCTGATCTAATGTGGATATCCGCGGGTTGATCACTGCGGAATCCGCTGTGGAAAAAATAACCTTACACGAATGCAAAATGGATTATGCCCTCCGCAAGGCGGCTCCTGTGGCGTTATACCTATCACAGAGGGGGGGATTAGGCAAGATGAAAGTCTGTCGGATCGTCAGAAAAGAATGCTTGATTAATGATATGTTTTAAATTATTATTCATCTTCTGTCTGCAGATTCCGAACTTACAGCGAAAACAAGGCGATCAAAGGGAACGACATGGTGGAACCTGATTTTGAAAAAGGCGGGGGACTGATGCCGGTCGTGGTCCAGGACCATGAGACGGGGGAGATCCTCATGCTGGCCTACATGAACCGTGGGGCCTGGCTGAAAACCCTCGAGACGGGGAAGGCCACCTACTGGAGCCGGTCCCGGCAAAGCCTCTGGCTGAAAGGGGAAACATCCGGCCATGTTCAACTGGTCCGGGAGGTGTTGCTGGATTGCGACGCGGATACCATTCTGCTGAAGGTCAAACAACTGGGAGGCGCCGCCTGTCACACCGGTTACCGGTCATGTTTTTACAGAAAATGGGCCGAAGGGGACTTCGTTACTGTTGGTGAGCGGATCTTTGATCCGAAGGACGTATATCGATGAATAAGTTGAAATTGGGGATTCCCAAGGGGAGCCTGGAAGCCAATACCGTGGAACTGTTCAAGAGGGCGGGCTGGCATATCACCTATGACAGCCGGAGTTATTTTCCCGATATCGATGATGAAGAGCTTTCCTGTACGCTGGTCCGCGCCCAGGAGATGTCGCGCTATGTGGAGGATGGCACGCTCGATCTGGGACTGACCGGCCAGGACTGGATCATAGAAAACGAATCGGATGTCGTGGCTGTTCAGGACCTGGTCTACTCCAAGACCTCGCCGAGGCAGGCGAGGTGGGTCCTGGTCGTCCGCGAAGATTCTCCCATCCGGTCGATTGAGGACATGGAGGGAAAGAAGGTGTCGACGGAACTGGTCAATTTTACCCGGCGTTACTTCGCCGAGCGGAACATCAACATCCATGTAGAATTTTCCTGGGGGGCGACCGAGGCCAAGGTGGTCGAAGGGCTGGTGGATGCGATTGTCGAAGTCACGGAGACGGGGACCACCATCCGGGCCAATAAACTTAAGATCATCCATGAACTGATGAAGACCAACACCAAGCTGATCGCCAATCGCGGGGCATGGGAAGACCCATGGAAAAGAAAGAAAATCGAACAGATCCGTCTGCTCCTCAACGGTTCCCTCCAGGCGCTGGGGAAGGTGGGGCTGAAGATGAATGTCTCGCGGGAGAATCTCGACCGGGTGGTGATCCTGCTTCCTTCACTGAAAGCGCCGACGATCTCCAGTCTCCATTCGGAGGACTGGCTGGCCGTAGAGACCATCGTGAGCGGAAGCATCGTCCGGGAACTGATCCCCCTTCTCAAGGCGGCAGGGGCCGAGGGGATCATTGAGTACCCGCTGAACAAGGTCATCTGAGGGGAAGACTATCATGCGGAAGGCGACCATTAGAAGAAAGACCGCGGAGACGGAGGTCTCGGTGGTTATCGATCTGGACGGAAAAGGGAAGGGCGACATCGACACGTCGGTTCCCTTCCTGGATCACATGCTGAACCTCTTTGCCAGACATGGACTGACGGATCTGGCCATCCGCAGTCAGGGCGACATCGATGTGGACGATCATCACCTTGTGGAGGACGTGGGGATCTGCCTGGGACAGGCCATCAGGAAGGCCTTGGGGGACAGGAAGGGGATCAGCCGGTACGGTTGGTCGTCGGTGCCGATGGACGAAAGTCTCTGCAACGTGGCGATGGATCTCTCCGGGAGACCCTATCTGGTCTGGCGCGCCGAGCTTGGGGAACGGAGGATCGGGGAGTTCGATCCGGCCCTTCTTCGGGAATTTTTCAAGTCATTCTCGGATCATAGTGGAATAACATTGCACATCAACCTCAGCTATGGTACAAACGGACACCATAGGGCGGAGGCGATTTTCAAGGCCTTTGCCCGCGCCTTCAGAGATGCGATCGCGATAGACGTACGGATCGAGGGTATCTTGTCTACCAAGGGTTCCCTGGAGGTCTGAAGACCAGGAAATGCCTCGAAATATTGCGATGCAGGAATTGCATCGGCAGGAGATGTGAAGATTTTCCCGGAAAGGACGGAGCCTGCCGCCGTCTTGGACAAAGGGGGCAGAATCATCGAAAAGTCGTCCGGTTTCCTCAGGGGTTTATATAACCTTTTTCCCATCTGCATCCTTCTGCTCATGGTCGGGGGCTGCCTTTATCGCGAGGACGTCGGTATTGCCGTCCCGGAAGGGAAGGTTGTTTTTGACCGGATTGCCGTGGTTCCCTTTCAGCAGATCGTTCCGGAAGAATCGCGCAGCGGTGCCGTGCGCTGCCCCCTCTGCGGGCTGATGGTCGATGCAACACGATCCTCCGGAAGCCCGGAAGCCTTGGTGGAGGACCTCTTCCTGAAACAAGTGGACAAAAGCAAACGGAAATTCGGTCTCATTGCCGGAGAACGCGTCGCCGCAGTCTTCAGGCGGGTCTCTGCGATTTCCCTCAAAATTCCCCTCCGGCAGGTGCTGCGCAACGTGGGAAGCGAACTGGAGGCGGAAGGCGTCGTTAGCGGTTATGTCTACCGTTTTCGGGAGAGGAAGGGGGTCTCCTATGCCGTTGAACAGCCGGCGTCGGTTGCCTTTGAGATTCATCTGCTTAAGGTCAGTGATGGGGCGCTCGTCTGGAGAGGTTACTTCGATAGGACGCAGAGTTCGCTGATGGAGGATCTCCTCAAAGCTCCCTCGTTTTATCGGGGAGGTGGGAGGTGGGTCACGGCGGAGCAACTGGCTGAAGAGGGACTGGAAGAGGTCATGAAGACCTTTCCCGGCATGCAGTAGCGCCTCCGCGAGGCCCGCAGTGAGGTAGACCCGATTCTGAATTTCCGCGATGGTGGAAATTCCTTCGTTTTCTGGAGAAGAATCCTTTAGTGATCATCATTCCCGCCATCGATCTTAAAGAAGGCCGGTGTGTGCGTCTTGCCCAGGGAGACTTCGGGCGGATGACCGTTTACGATGACGATCCGGTCGGTGTGGCCTGCGCCTGGAAGGCGCGGGGCGCCGAACGTCTGCACTTGGTCGATCTGGACGGGTCCCTCGCGGGCGTCCCCTGCCATGAGGCGGTGATTCGGGATATTGTTGCCGGGACTGGGCTGCCGGTTCAGGTCGGGGGTGGAATCCGCAATATGAAAACCGTCGGATCCTATTTGTGGATCGGGGTCCGGTGGGTGATCATCGGTACGGCTGCCTTGAGAGATCCGGGGTTTGTCCGGGAGGCCTGCCGGGAGTTTCCGGGTCAGGTGATACTGGGCATCGATGCGGTCGGGGGGCGCGTCGCCGTGCAGGGATGGACGCAGACGACAGAGGAAACAGCGGTGGCGCTTGCAAAACGGTTTGCGGAGGACCGGCCGGATGCCCTGGTCTACACGGACATCGCGAGAGACGGGATGCAGGTCGGCGTCAATATCGAAGGCATAGAGGAACTGGCCGGATCGGCAGGGATCCCGGTGATCGCCTCCGGAGGGGTAGCGGGGATCCGGGATATCGAGAGGCTCATGCCCCTGGAGAAGCGGGGCGTCGTCGGTGTGATCGCAGGCAAGGCCCTCTATACGGGCGCCCTTTCCCTTGAAGAGGCGATTGCCTGCACAAAGGGCCGCCGGGCTTCGGGTGAGGGTCGGTAAAGCGTTTCATAGATGAAGGAGGCGCCTATGGAAGAGTGCATATTCTGTAAAATCGCGGCCGGCGGGATTCCTAGCCTGAAGGTGTATGAAACGGAGAGTATCCTGGCCTTTGAGGACATCCATCCCCTGTCTCCGATCCATATCATTATCATACCCAAGCGCCATATCGCCACCCTGATGGATGTCGGTGCGGAAGAGATGGCGGATCTGCAGGCCATGATGGCCGCCGCTCAGGAAGTGGCCCGGATCAGAAAGATCGACCGCCGCGGTTTCCGGGTGGTGATCAACTGCAATGAAGAAGGGGGACAGGTGATCTTCCATCTTCACATGCATCTGCTGGGCGGCAAGAAACTCAGGGCCGGCCTTGACTGAAACTTATTTTCATTGACAAAACGCAAAGAGGATCTAACTTAACCCAAATGGAGACGCATAAGCCATGATGTTCAAGGAAACAGTGGACCGGGAAATGATCCTGGCGGCCAAGTCCAAGGACAAAATCCGCTTGTCGGCCCTCCGCATGTTGAAAAATGGTCTGCATAACCGGGAAATCGATCTGAAACGTGAACTGGACGAGGTTGAATTTCTCCAGCTCCTCTCTTCCATGGTCAAGCAGAGGAAGGATTCGATCGAACAGTTTGAAAAAGGCGGTCGGATGGATCTCGTGGAAAAGGAGCAGGCGGAGCTGAAAGTCATTGAAGAGTTCCTTCCGGCTCAGCTATCGGAAGCAGATCTTGATGCGGCGATCACGGAGGCTATTCGTGAGACGGGGGCCACGAGCGCCCGGGACATGGGGAAGGTCATGAAGGTCGTGATGCCGAAACTGACCGGCAGGGCGGACGGCAAGGCGGTCGGCGAAAAGGTCAAGGCCAGATTGTCCGCGTAGGGGAAGGGGAATTTGAAGGGGTCTATTCCCGAGGACAAGATCGAGGAGATCCGGAGACGGGCCGATATCGTTTCTCTGATCGGGGAGTATGTGACCCTGAGAAAGGCGGGGAAGAATTTTCTCGGGCTCTGCCCCTTTCACCGGGAGAAAACACCGTCGTTTACGGTGAGTCCTGAAAAACAGATGTTCTACTGCTTCGGTTGCAGCGAGGGAGGGGATGCCGTTTCCTTTCTGATGAAGCTCAACCAGTTGACCTTTCCCGAGGCGGTCCGCCACCTGGCGGGCAAGGCCGGTGTCGTCATCCCCGAGAGGACAGTGAGTCACGAGGAGAAGGAGCGTCGCACCCTCCGGGAGCAGATCCGTCAGACCAATGAACTCGCGGCTGGTTTTTTCGCGGATGCGCTCCGGTCACCGGCGGGGGAGGGGGCCAGGGAATATCTCCGGAAGAGAGGAATCGGCGAGGAGGCGATCAGTACGTTTCGGCTCGGCCTTGCCCCGGACGGATGGCGCCATCTGCTCGATTTTCTGGGGAAGAAAGGTATCTCCCCCCAGCTCGCAGAAAAGGCTGGTCTGATCGTGCCGAGAGCGGGGCAGCAGGATCGGGGTTATTACGACCGGTTTCGGGGAAGGTTGATGATCCCCATCGAAGACGTCGACGGCCATGTCATCGCCTTCGGAGGACGGGTCATGGGTGCGGGTGAGCCGAAATACGTGAATTCACCCGAGTCGGCGGTTTATACGAAGGGAAATAACCTCTACGGGCTTGCCAGGACACGGGAGGCGATCCGCGAGAGAGGCTTTGCCATCCTGATCGAGGGATATTTCGACCTGATTTCCCTCTGGAATGCGGGAATTACGAATGTGGTGGCCACGCTGGGGACGGCCCTGACGCGCTCCCAGATCGATCTGATCAGGCGTTATACGACGCACGTGGCGGCCGTTTTCGATTCCGACGAGGCCGGCCGGAAGGCCTTGGCCAGAAGTCTCGAACTGTTTCTGGCCGGAAATATCCATGCGCGGGCGGTGATCCTTCCCGATGGATATGACCCGGATGATTTTGTGAGGACCAGGGGCCGGGAAGAGACGGAGGAACTGGTGGCCCGGGCCTTGCCGATGGTAGATTATTATATTGACGAGATCCTCGGCGGACGGGGAACTCTGGAGGAGGACCGGGATAAATTGAGGGAGGCCGTATCCTTCATCTGCCGGATCGAGGATGCCATCGCGAGGAATCTGTTCGTCAAGAAGGTTTCGGAAAAACTGAATGTCGATCAGGATGTCTTGAAGACAGAGGTCCAGCGCGCCCTTTCCCGTGCGCCTGCCCCGCAAATTGACCAGCCGCGGCGCAAAACCGCCGGAGAGATAGACCATCTGGAGCTAAGCCTGATCCATATGATGCTGGAATACCCGACGTTGACCCCGAGGGTGGCCGAGTCCGGAGTGTTGAACTGCTTTCTTACGGAAGAGTTGAAGTCTCTCGGAGAGAGGATTCTGGCCGACGCGGGAAAAGAGGAGATGCCGGATGCGTCTTCCCTCGTCAGCGGTCTTGCGGAGGGTCCGGTAAGGGTAAAAATCCTCGCTCTGCTGATGCGGGAGAGTCCCTATCACGAGGAGTGGATGGATCGCCTCCTGGTCGATACCACCAGGCAGATCCGCCGGAAATGGTGCAAGGAGCGGCACAGGATCCTGCGGAGGCAGATCGGCAAGGCAGAGGAAGACGGAAACGGCGAATTATGCGCCCGTCTTCTCAGGGAAAAGGAAAGACTCATGCAGGAAGAAAAAATGCTTGCTTAATCGTCGTACCGATTTTTTGATAAGCCGTCGGCAGCTGGAGTGGGCCGGCGGATCCGAAAAAAGGCTGCATGGAGAAGCCGATATGGGGAAAAAAATAGAATCCGATGAGTTTAAGAAGCTGATCACTCTGGGTGAAGAGAAGGGGTTTCTGACCTATGACGACGTCAACGATTTGCTGCCTTCGGATGTCGTATCATCCGATCAGATTGATGACATCATCATGCTCTTTGGCGAGAAGAACATCGATATCATCGATTCGGACAAGAGGGAGAAACTTGTCGTCAAGAAGGAGCCGGAAGACCAGATTGACAACAAGAGCGAGGGCCTCATCAGCCTGTTGCCTGCGGTCGGCAAAACCGGAGATCCGGTGAAGATGTATCTGCGGGAGATGGGAATGGTTTCCCTGCTCAGCCGGGAGGGCGAGGTCGAGATTGCCAAGAAGATCGAAGCGGGCGCCAAGGAGAGCATGGAGGCCGTCTTCTCTGTGGCCTCTTCCATCAACGGTGTGGTGAATATCGGCGCTCAGATGAAGAGCGAGACGCTCCGGGTGAAGAATGTGGTGGAAAATCTCGAGGACGAAGACGGCGTCGTCGAAGAAGACATGCATCGGGAGAGGGTCATCAAGCTGATTGACAAGGTGACCGCGCTGGAAAGCAAGAATGCCCTGATCAAGAGAAAGCTGAATGCGAAGAGGCTCGGCGCCGACGAGAGACAGACTCTCAAAGAGGCGCAGGAAAAGAACATCCTGAACATCATCAAGCTCTGCCGTAAGGTTCGCTTCAGCAGGAAACAGATCGACCGGATGGTGGCCGATCTCCGGGTTTATATGAACGAAGTGGAAACGGCGGAAGAGGATGTCCGCCGGTGCAAGGCAGAGACGGGGCTCTCTCTCACCCAACTGGAAGATGTGTGGTCGAAGATGAAAAAATCCGCCAAAGCTCCGGAGCGGGTGGCCAGAAGCGTGGGGGCGCCTCTGGAGAAATTGAGGTCCTGCGAACAGATTGTCAAGGACGCCAACCGCAGGTTAAAGAATGTCAGCCAGGCGACGGGACTCTCCGTGACGGCGCTGAAAAAGGCGATGCTGGCCATCGAAACAGGGGAAAGAAAGGCGGAGATTGCCAAGAGAAAACTGGTGGTGGCGAACCTGCGCCTGGTCGTGAGCATAGCTAAGAAGTATACGAACCGGGGCCTGCAGTTTCTGGATCTGATCCAGGAGGGCAACATCGGCCTGATGAAGGCGGTTGACAAATTCGAGTATCAGCGTGGTTATAAATTTTCCACCTATGCCACTTGGTGGATCAGGCAGGCGATTACCCGCGCCATCGCCGATCAGGCGAGAACCATCCGGATTCCGGTGCATATGATAGAGACGATCAACAAACTTATCCGGACCTCCCGCTATCTCGTTCAGGAACTGGGAAGGGAACCCAATCCGGAAGAGATCGCCAACAAGATGGAGTTTCCCCTGGAAAAGGTCCGGAAGGTCCTGAAGATCGCCAAGGAACCCATCTCGCTGGAGACCCCCATCGGTGAGGAAGAGGACAGCCACCTCGGAGATTTTATTGAAGACAAGAAAATCATGTCGCCTTCGGAAGCGACGATCAATATGGATCTGGCGGAACAGACCCGGAAGATCCTGGCGACCCTGACGCCCAGAGAAGAAAAGGTGCTCCGCATGCGTTTCGGGATCAGCGAGAGGGGAGATTATTCGGCGGAAGAGTCGCGGGAATCCCTGGAGATGAGCAGGGAGAGGGCAAAACAGATCGAGTCGGGCGCCGCTGTCCGGAAACTGAGGAATCCATCACGGCGTCGTATCCTGAAAATGCCGGAAAAATAAATGTTGACAAGATACAGCGGTGAGTAATAAGAAACAAGGTTAAATGAAGTTCCTGTTCATCCTGCTAAGGGAAGGGCCCATAGCTCAATTGGTAGAGCCACCGGCTCATAACCGGTCGGTCCCTGGTTCGAACCCAGGTGGGCCCACCAGGGATGACGAGGAAGGAGAGTAGATGCGCGTGAGACGCGGATCAACGTTAATCAAGACAGTGAAATCGGATCGGGGAGGAAGAGCAATTTCCTGAAATGCACCAGAGGCTGGTGCATTTTTTTTTGGGGAGGCGGTGAATTTTTCAAGATGAAAGGGGGAAGCGGTTGAGAGAACAGTTGGCAATCCTGATTAAACTCCAGAAGACGGAGTCGGCAGCAGCCGGGATTATCGCGAAAAAGAAGGATCTGCCGGTCCGGATAAGCAGATTGGAAGAGGAATTCAAGGCCTGTTGCGAGGTGGTGGAGAAGGAACGAGAGCAGTTGGAAGCCCTTAGGAAAAGCCGGCGGGAAAAGGACATCCATCTCCAGAAGGGGCAGGAGACCCTAAAACGGTCCCGGGAAAGGCTCTTTGAGGTCAAGACGAACAAGGAATATCAGTCTATACTTAAGGAGATCGAAACCCTTGAGGAGAAGAACAGCCGCATGGAGGACGAGATTATTTCTCTCCTGGACGAGCTTGACCGGCTCGAAACGTCCGTGAAGAAGAGAGAAGAAGAACTGGACGCCCATCGTCTCCGTTATGGAGAGGAAAAGAAGAAGATGGAGGAGGAACTCAACTCGCTTGCGGGGGAGCTTGGCGTTTGCGTCCGGAAGAGCGCTGATCTGAAGAAGGGCATCTCTCCCGAGATCCTCAGAAAATACGAACAGATCAAAAACGCCGGTCGAGTCGTTGCCGTGGTGTCGGTCTGGAAGGAGGTCTGCGACGGGTGTCATATGTCTATTCCCCCCCAACTGTATAATAATTTACAAAGGTCCACAACCCTGATCACCTGCCCTAACTGCAACCGGATCATCTACTGGGAGCGTAGAGACGGTTGATGACCGTGGCCGTCTTCCGCACTTGACGCCTGCAGGGCGGAAAAGGTATACAGGGATCGAAATAGACCGGCGGATGCACTGGCAAATGAAGCCGTCGATGAGACGGAGATCGGCCGGAGAGGTGCGCCGGCGGGGGATGGAGGGATGATAAGTGTCCGAGCAGATCAGATGATCGCCGGTCCGGTATTCCGGACCGGAGGAAAGTCCGAACTCCACAGGGCGGGATGGTCGCTAACGGCGACTGGGGGCGACCCTAAGGAAAGTGCCACAGAAAATATACCGCCTCTCCCGATCAGGGAGAGGTAAGGGTGAAAAGGCGAGGTAAGAGCTCACCAGTTTCCCGGGCGACCGGGAAAGCTTGGTAAACCCCATCCGGAGCAAGACCGAATAGGAGAACGGGGCGGCCCGCCTCAAAGTTCTCGGGTTGTGTCGCTTGAGGCGGCCGGCAACGGCCGTCCCAGAGGAATGATCATCGCCGCCCTCCGGGTGACCGGAAGGCGGAACAGAATTCGGCTTACGATCTGCTCGGACACCCTTCTATTCCAAAGGAATCACAATATGAAGGTATTGTCCGCCGAATTTGTCCTCTCCGCCAAGGAACCCGCCCACTATCCGCCGGCCGTCCTGCCGGAGATCGCCTTCGCCGGCCGGTCGAATGTGGGAAAATCCTCCCTCATCAATACTCTCGTGAAGCGGAAGGGACTGGCCCGGACCAGCAACACGCCGGGGCGGACACAGGAGATCAACTTCTTTACCGTCAACAACCGATTCGCCTTCATCGATCTTCCCGGGTATGGATATGCAAAGGTTCCCGAGGCGATCCGGAAGCAGTGGGGGCCGATGATCGAGACCTATCTCAGGGAGCGGCAGACCCTCCGGCTTGTCGTTCTGATCCTCGACATAAGGCGCGATCCGTCGGATGAAGACCACCAGTTGATAGGCTGGTTGCAATTTTACCGTCTCCGTTTTCTCATTGTCCTGACGAAGATCGACAAGGTGTCGCGGAATCAGCTTGCGGAGCGCAAGCGGCGGATCGGTGAGGATCTGGCCCTCTCGCCCGCAATGCCGCTGATTTCTTTCTCAGCGAAAACGGGCGAGGGGAAGGACATCCTCTGGCGGGAGATCATCAAGGCGACTGTGCTTGAACCGGGTCTTTGATCGCTGATGGTTGCCCCTCCCGACCAGAATCAATACCAGCGACAACCGAACAGTGCTTTATCAAAACAAGAAGATTGCTGCGTTATCTGAAAAAGAGATACCAGATCAGGGCAAAGATCGGGAGCAGGATCGGAATGGAATACTTCACCATGTACCCAATGAAGGTAGGCATCTTTACACGCGCATGTTCGGCAATGGATTTAACCATGAAATTTGGTCCATTTCCGATATAGGTCATGGCGCCAAAGAGCACGGCGCCTGCGGATATGGCCTGTATATACTTCCATGAATCCGCAGTGACAGACTGGACTACGGATACGTGAAGCGTCTGAAGATGAGCCAGGTCATTCGGAGAAAGCGTTCCGAGCATCGCCTGCATATGGAGGGCGTTGTCTACGCTCAGTCCATGAAGGCCGAAAGCGGCGCTGAGAAAATTCAAATAGGTTGGAGCGTTATCTAAAAAACTGGAGAGCACGCCAGATCCCCAATAAAATTGAGCCGGTTTGGTAATGCCCAATTGTCCGGCATTCAATTCCAGCCAGTCAAGCGCGGGCACCATGGTAGCGAAAATCCCCACAAACAAGATGGCCACTTCCTTGATGGGTATGAAGTTGAACTCGTTTCGTTCATGAACTTCATTTTTTGTCGTATAGTAACTGGCAATCGCGGCGCCGATCATAATGATCTCACGGATCGGTTCCGATAAGAAAACGGCGCCGATGATCACCAGCAGGAAAATGATATTGTGCAGCCCTTCGACCATTGCGTGCTCGCCCTCTTCTTCGACCTCGCGTTCTAATGTATCGGGCATTTTCCTGTAGTAGTGTCTGTCGATGACATAGAACGTAAGGAGAACTGCACAGACGGAAATAAGCCAGATCATCCAGACACGGCCGATCACCCAGAAAAAAGGAACGCCTTTGAGATACCCGAGGAAAAGGGGAGGATCGCCGATGGGGGTCAACATCCCGCCGATGTTGGAAACGATGAAAATGAAAAAGACAATGTGGTATCCCGAAATCCTGTACTTATTTGTCCTGATATATGGCCGGATGAGAACCATGGAAGCCCCGGTTGTTCCGAGTAAATTGGAGATCACGGCTCCGATCGCCAGAAGAATGACGTTGGCCATGGGAGTGGACCTTCCCCTGATCTTGATGTGGATTCCCCCCGAGACGACGAACAGGGAGCCGATCAATGCAATAAAACTGAAGTATTCCAGACCCGTTGAGATCATCCGGGGGCCATTCTTAAGCACGAAGAAATAATAGACCACCGGGATGATCCCCAAGCCAACGGCAACCGCAGGATATTTCCGTTCCCACCAATGGATATTGACCAGAGGCATCAATGCGATGGCGAAAAGGAGCAGGATAAAAGGTGCGATCATGCCCGGATTAACAGGCATTATCTCATATTCGATTGCTGAGGCATCTGAAACGCAGACGCTCAAAAACGCGAGCAATAAAATGAAAACGAAAACAGGTTTTTTCATTTCGCCGGCCAGCCCATATTTTCCCTATAGTGCGGACTTTATAATCCAGTTTATCCTCCAGTGCAATAGTTTCCGTTCGGGATTATTCAGAATATGCACGCAAATTCCTTGCCCCGTTTATGACCGCCGGTCAGAAATAGCTCTTGACTCTAAAATTGATTCGTGATATCCGCACCGACCGATGAACAAAAGCTAAGGCTGCAAGGTAATTTCGTTTCAAACTTCCATCTCCAGAATCCGAAAAAAGGGGTGAACGGGTGCTGAAAGAGAGCGATAAAGTCGGTGCGGTTATGGTGGTGGGGTCGGGGATTGCAGGCATCCAGGCGTCACTTGACCTTGCCAATTCCGGGATGAAGGTATTTCTCGTGGAGCGGGGGATCAGCATCGGCGGCGTCATGGCCCAGTTGGACAAGACCTTCCCTACGAATGACTGTTCGGCCTGCATCCTTTCCCCAAAACTGGTAGAGGTCGGACGGCATCCCAATGTCGAGATCATGACCGGGCGGACCGTGGAGGCCGTCGAGGGCGAGGCCGGTCATTTCCGCGTCCGGATGACAAAAGCCCCCCGGTTTGTGGACCTCGACAAGTGCACCGGCTGCGGGGACTGCGCCAATGTCTGCCCCATCTCCGTCCCTTCCGATTTCAATGAATTGCTCAACACCCGCAAGGCCGTCTACCGCCACTTTCCTCAGGCCATTCCCTCCGGTTTTGCGATCGACAAGCTGGGGACCTCCCCCTGCAAGGCGGCCTGTCCCACCCACATCAGCGTTCAGGGGTATGTGGCCCTGATCGCAGCGGGAAAGTTCAAGGAAGCCCTGAAACTGATCAAGAGGGACAATCCCTTTCCCATCGTCTGTGGCCGGGTCTGCAACCACCCCTGCGAGGAGGCCTGCAAGCGGGGCGAGGTGGATGAACCGATCGACATCATGCATCTGAAGCGCTTCGTGGCCGACCTGGATCTGCGGGCGGAGACCCGCTTCATCCCCGAGGTGAAAGAAAAGAAAGGAAAGAAGGTTGCCGTTGTCGGCGCCGGTCCCGCGGGGCTCACCGCCGCGTACTATCTTGCAATTGAAGGCTACGACGTCGACGTGTTCGAGGCCCTGCCCGTGGCCGGCGGTTGGCTCGCCGTAGGCATCCCCGAATACCGCCTCCCCAAGGACGTTCTGAGGGCGGAGATCGAGGTCATCGAGGATCTCGGGGTAAAGATCCACCTCAATACCGGCATCGGCAAGGACATCCCGTTCGAAAAACTCCGGCAGGACTACGACGCCGTCTTCATCGGCTGCGGGACGGTCCTCTCCAGCAAGCTCGACGTTCCGGGCGAGGATCTCCAGGGGGTCGTCCATGGCGTCGATTACCTCAGACGGGTCAATCTGGGCGAGAAGGTCTTCCTCGGCAACCGGGTCGCCGTCATCGGCGGCGGCAATGTGGCCATGGATGCCGTCCGGACGGCGATCCGCACGGGCTCGAAGGATGTCTTCATCCTTTATCGCCGCTCCCGGGCCGAGATGCCTGCTTCACCCGAAGAGATCGAGGAGGCCCTCGAAGAAAGGATCCAGATAGAATTCCTCGTGGCCCCGGTCCGCATCCTTGGCGAGGGCGGGAAGGTCACGGGGATCGAATGCATCCGGATGGAACTCGGCGAGCCCGATGCCAGCGGACGCCGCCGTCCCCTCCCCGTGAAGGGCTCCGAATTCACAATCGCTCTGGACACGGTCGTCCCGGCAATCGGCCAGGCGGCGGATCTCTCCTTTATCCCGAAGGAGAGCGGCATCGCGATCAATAAATGGAACACATTCGACGTCGATCCCGTCACCTTTGCAACCAGCGTTCCCGGCGTCTTCGCCGGCGGCGATAATGTGACCGGCCCGGCCACGGTCGTCAAGGCCGTCTATGCCGGGAAGGAAGCGGCCGTTTCCATCGACCGCTATCTGAGCGATCAGGAGATCCGGACGGGCAGGGCAAAGGACTGGACGAAGGATCTCGCCGACAAGGCCGACGTCTCGCAGGTGGCCAAGGTTCCCCGGGTCAGCTATCCCCTTCTGAAACCGGAAGAGAGGAAGGACGATTTTCGAGAAGTGGGGATCGGATTCAGCGAGGAGGAGGCCGTCCGGGAGGCGAACCGCTGTCTTGCCTGCGGCATCTGTTCAGAGTGCTACCAGTGCGTCGAGGCCTGCTTGGCCAAGGCGATCGACCATGAGATGACCTTTGCCGAGGAGACGATCGAGGTCGGCTCCATCATCGCGGCGCCCGGTTTCGAGGTGTTCGATCCCCGCCTCCGGGGCGAGTACGGCTACGGCTTATACCAGAACGTCGTGACCAGCATCCAGTTCGAACGGATCCTCTCCGCTTCGGGTCCCTACTTCGGCCATGTCCAGCGGATCTCCGACGGAAAAGAGCCGAAGAAGATCGCCTTCATCCAGTGCGTGGGTTCCCGCGACACCTCCTGCGGCAACAGTTGGTGCTCTTCCGTGTGCTGCATGTACGCCACGAAAGAGGCGATCATCGGCAAGGAGCACGCCAAGGGACTGGAGCCGACCATCTTCTTTATGGACATCCGGGCCCACGGCAAGGACTTCGACCGCTTCGTCAACCGTGCAAAACAGGAGTACGGCATCCGCTACATCCGTTCCATGCCTTCGACCCTCAAGGAACTCCAGCAGACGAAGAATCTTCTCGTCAAGTACGTCCGGGAGGACGGGAGCCTCGCCGAAGAGGAGTTCGACATGGTTGTCCTGTCCGTCGGTATGACGCCGCCGCAGGAAGCGGTCGCACTTGCGAAAAACCTGGGCATTGAGCTCGAGGAACACGGTTTCTGTAAAACGTTGCGCGAAAATCCTGTCCAGACCTCCCGGGAAGGGGTTTTTGTCTGCGGCGCCTTCGGAGGTCCCAAGGACATCCCCGAGACGGTCATGGAGGCGAGCGGCGCCGCCGCCTGTGCGGAAGGACTCCTCGCCTCCCGCCGGGGCACTTTGACCACGGCGGAGGAACTCCCCATGGAGAGCGATCTGCGGGGGATCGGCCCGAGGACGGGGGTCTTCGTCTGCCACTGCGGCATCAACATCGGCGGCGTCGTCGACGTCCCCGCCGTTG
>Ga0154454_1009_pt1 | contig 48818 bp, 49 predicted proteins | sample RifGroC2_FD_105647 | JGI IMG/M metagenome (GOLD analysis project Ga0154454, IMG submission 105647) | Syntrophobacterales bacterium GWC2_56_13 | reverse complement strand
GGCTTTTGGTAGAGTACGAAGAGAATACCTGTGGGTGCAGCAACCTGTGATCTTGCCCATTATTATGGAGATATGAGGCGATTATGAGTGAATTAGCCGCCGACAGGACGGGGCATCTTAAAAAACTGGAGGAGGGGGATTGCATCCCCCATACCCCCGCTCCGCATTCATCCCCGTCCACAGAACGGGGTATTCAAGTTTTAAGTTTTCATAAAAATTATCACGGCTGTCCGGTTAAAGTTTGCTGAGCACAATGTAATATTTTGATATTAAATAGCAAATGAGCCATTTTAAGTTTTTTCGATTTGAATTTACATTGCATTTGCTGGCCTGTACCTTCTTCCCACTAATGGGAGGGAGGGTTGCCGATGAATGCCGGGAAAACGGTTTTTGCACAGGTACTGGAGCATCTGCCACGTTATGAGTTTGACAAATTCGTTAAAAAGTACAAGGGCAATCACAAGGTCAGAAGGTTTCCCTGTTATGATCAGTTCCTCTGTCTTGTCTATGCCCAGCTTACGTACCGGGAAAGTCTGAGGGATATTGAGACATGCCTGAACTCTCATCACGAGAAGCTTTATCACATCGGATTCCGGGGACAGATTGCGAGATCCACCCTGGCCGATGCCGGCGAGATGCGAGATTATCGAATTTATCAGGACTTTGCCTATCATCTTATCTCCATTGCCGGCAAAGTACACGATGTCAATATCCTGGATATCCTCCCGCTGGAAAAAGATGCCGTCATCGCCATGGATCGCGGATACGTAGATTTTACGAGGCTTTATGCGGTGAATCTCTTTCCTGCCTTCTTCGTGATTCGTGCCAAGAGCAATCTGCGGTACAGACGTCTCTATTCCCGGGAAGTGGACAAAACGCTGGGGCTCCGTTCCGATCAAAGCGTCGTCCTCACAGACAAGAAATCCCGAGCCGCCTACCCGGAGACTCTGCGCCGAGTGTCTTACGTGGACTTGGACACCCAAAAACGTTTTGTCTACCTGACCAATATCTTTACCGTTTCCGCCAAAACCGTCGCCGATATTTACAAGCAGCGTTGGCAGGTGGAGCTCTTCTTCCGCTGGATCAAGCAACATCTGAAAATCAAAACCTTTTACGGAACATCGCCCAATGCCGTCAAAACCCAGATATGGATCGCCGTCAGCATTTATCTTCTGGTCGCCATCCTGAAAAAGAGACTCGATCTGCCCGGCAGTCTCCACACAATTTTGCAAATTCCGGAGGTCAACATTTTTGAGAAAAGACCCATTATTCAGATAGTTAAAGATGCTTACAAGCAAGAACCGGATGAACCAATAGGGGAAGGATGAAGGCTGAGCGCAGGGGAAGGATGAAGGCTGCGACGAAACCGGATCGAGATCTTCATCGGCCGGTGGGGAAATCAGATCCCCGCTCCCCGCTCGAACTCCTCCTCGCGGGTCTGGGCCTGAGTAATCCTGCTTCCGGGCGGCACGCTGTGGACGAGCCAGACGTTCCCGCCGATCACCGAACTGCGCCCGATCGTCACCCGGCCGAGAATCGTCGCGCCGGAGTAAATCGTGACATCGTCCTCGACGATCGGATGCCGGTCGATCCCCCGGAGGGGGTTCCCCTCCTCATCCAGTTGAAAACTCTTCGCCCCGAGGGTGACCCCCTGGTAGAGCCGGACCCGGCTGCCGATGATGCAGGTCTCCCCGATAACCACACCGGTGCCGTGGTCGATGAAGAAACACTTTCCGATGACCGCCCCGGGATGGATGTCGATCCCGGTCGCGCTATGGGCCGCCTCGGTGATCATCCGGGGGATGATCGGCACGCCGAGCAGACGCAGTTCATGGGCCAGACGGTAGTTCGTGATCGCCGCGAGCCCCGGATAGCAGAAAATCACCTCGTCCGGATTCGCGGCCGCCGGGTCGCCTTTGTAGGCGGCCTGGACATCCAGGGCGAGCAGCCGCTGCACCTTCGGCAGTCTCCGGAGAAATTCTCCGGTCAGCTCCCGGGCCTTCTGGTCACAGAAAGGCAGGCACTCCGGCCCCTCCTCGCAGGAGAAGCAGAGCCCCCGCTTGATCTGTTCCTGAAGGTCGCGCCGGACGTGGTCCAGCGCAGAACCGACATGAAACCGGAGGCTCTCCGCCTTGAGCTCGGAGAAACCGAAATAGCCCGGGAAAAGGACGGCGCGGAGCGACTCTATGATCTCGCCGATCGTCTGGCGGGACGGCAGCGCCTGCTCCTGCCACCGCTTCTTTATCCCCGCCGTGGAACCGTTCTTCAGGGAGCAGAGCGACTCCACCAGTCCCTGAAAATCGTTCTCCGCCGTCTTTCCGGCCGGTGCGACCGTCTTTTTATCCGCGTTCGACATTACCGTTCTCCTCCTCCTTGCATGATTGCTACAGGATCGCCCGTCCGAATTCTCCCGCCCCGGATCACCCGGGCGAAAACACCCTCCTTCGGCATGATGCAGGCGCCCACCGACTGGAAGATGGCGCAGCCGCTGTGACAGGTCTTTCCGATCTGACTGATTTCGAGAACAACCCCCCGCCCCACCCGGAGCCTCGTCCCGACGGGCAGGGAAAACAGCGCCATCCCCTCAACCGTCAGGTTCTCGGCAAAATCGCCGGGATTCAGCTCCAGACCGAGGGCCTTCATCTTTTCGATGCTTTCCGTGGCGAGCAGACTCACCTGCCTGGCGATTCCCTGCGCCGCGTGTGCATCTTCTTCCATACCATAATTTTCGAGGAAAATTCCTTCCCCGCACGGTTCCTTCCGGGTGCCCGTCTGCTCGCTCCGGCAGACGGCGACGATCCTCCCTTTTATGGCCCTACTCTTCATTGGCTGAACTTCCCTCATCCCCTGCGGCCGCAGACAAAGCCGGCGCTGCGCCGGGCTCCCCCCGCAAAAGGTTAATCCGCTCCTCCCCGGCGTAGACATTCATCCCTCCCCCGCGGACAAAACCGATCAGGGTGATCCCCAGTTCCCGGGCGAGCTCGACGCCCATGTCCGTCGGCGCCGATTTGGAGACGATCACGGGGATGCCGCTCCCCGCCGCCTTGAAGAGAATCTCCGAGGAGATCCGTCCGCTCGTGACCAGGATCCGGTCGGAGACGGCAATGCCATCCAGAAGACACCGGCCGAGGACCTTGTCGACAGCGTTGTGCCTCCCGATATCCTCCGCAAAGACCAGGATCTCCCGGTTGTCGCAGAGGGCCGCGCTATGAACCCCGTGCGTGGTCCGGTAGAGTTCGGAGGCGCCCTGAAACCGCCGGCTGAGCGCCAGCACCTCCGCCGGGGTCACCCGCAGATCCGACCGGATCTTCTTTTTGCGGTCCAGATCGGCGTAACTGTAAAAGGCCATCCCCCGCCCGCAGCCGGTTGTCAGCACCCGCTTCATGAATAGCTTGCCGTCCGCCGTCTTGTCCGTTGCCGTGCGGATCCGGATGATCCCCCGCTCGCCGTCGAGCGTCAGCCCCGTAATCTCCTCCTTCGCCCGGATCATTCCCTCGGAGAAGAGGAAACCTGCGGCCAGCGCCTTCAGATCGCCCGGGGAACACAGGACGGTGACGAGTTGCTCGCCGTTGAGCATGATCGTCAGGGGAAACTCACGGGCCGTCCATTCCATCCGGGTCCCGCTCCCCTCGCGGTCGATATGCAGCGCTTCGACGCTCTTACGGTTTTCCATCCGGCGAACTCCGTTCAGCGACCGACTTTGAGCATCGCCTCGATGCTTAGTCTGGCGCGCCCGGCGATCTCTTCCGGGACTTCTATCGCATGTTCCATATCCTCGAGCGACCAGAGAATCTTCTCCAGGCTGGTCCGCTTCATGTTCGGGCAGATGACGAACGCCGAGACCGGGTGGAACACCTTGTCCTGATTCTCCTTCTTAAGGCGGTGAATGATCCCCGGCTCCGTCCCGACGATGATCTCCCGGGCCTTAGTCTCTTTCGCATAACGGATCATCCCTCCGGTGGAAATCGCGATATCCGCAAGGGCCGTCACCTCGGGGCGGCACTCCGGATGGACCATCACGACGGCCCCCGGATGGAGGGCCCGCGCCGCCTCGACGTGCTCCGGCAGGATCCGCGCATGGGTGGGACAGAACCCCGGCCAAGTGATGAAGGTGCGACCGGTCTGCCCGGCCACGAAGGCGGCCAGATACCGGTCGGGGACGAAGATGATCTCCTCTGCATCCTTCAGGATTTCTCCCACCATACGGACGGCGTTCGCCGACGTGCAGCACAGGTCGCATTCCGCCTTGACCTCGGCCGAAGTGTTCACATAGCAGAGGACCTTCGCCCCGGGATGCTCAGCCTTCAGGGCTCGGAGCTGCTCCGCTGTGATCATGTCCGCCATGGGACAGCCGGCTTTTTTATCCGGCAGAAGGACGGTCTTGTCCGGCGAGAGGAGCTTCGCCGTCTCCGCCATGAAGTGCACCCCGCAAAAGACGATCACCGCCGCGTCCGTCTGCGCGGCCTGGATGCTCAATCCCAGAGAATCGCCCACGAAATCGGCGATGTCCTGAACCTCGGGAAGCTGGTAGTTGTGGGCGAGGATGACCGCCTTGCGATCCTTCTTCAACCGCTTTATTTTTTCAACGAGTTCCACCAAATACCTCCTGAATGACCCCGCCGCCCAGAACGGTCGCGCCGTCATAAAAGACGACCGACTGTCCGGGAGAAACGGCCTCCTGCGGCTCCGCAAACCGGACCGCGAGGCGGTCGCCATTTTGTGAAATCCTGCATCTTGCCGCCCGGTGGGCGTAGCGGATTTTGGCCCAGGCCTCCTCCGGGAGTGCATCGACCAGCCAATTGACCTGATCCGCCACCAGGCTCTCCGATCGGAGCTCTCTCTTCTCGCCCACGACCAGACGGTTACGGGCGGCGTCGATCTTAAGCACATAGAGGGGCGTCGGTGAACTGATCCCCAGGCCTCCCCGCTGACCGATGGTGTAGCAGGCGATGCCCCGGTGCCGGCCTAAGACCCGCCCCTCCCGGTCCGCGATCTCGCCGGGTTCGATCCCAGCCCCCCGGCTCCTGAGAAAAGCGCCATGGCCCTCCGCCGGGATGAAGCAGATGTCCTGGCTCTCCGGCTTGTCGAAGACGGGAAGGCCCGCCCTCTTCGCGAAGCCTCTCACCTCCTCCTTGGTGTATTCGGCCAGGGGGAAAAGCACCTTTGCCAGAGCCTCCTTCGGGATCGCATGGAGGAAATAGGTCTGGTCCTTCCGGCGGTCCTTCGGCCTCTTCAGGCGGTATGCGCCGTTTTCCAGTTCGATACCGGCATAATGACCCGTGGCGATGCCATCAAAGCCCCAGGCCAGCGCCTTTGCAAGGAACGAACCGAATTTGATCGACCGGTTGCAGGCCACGCAGGGATTGGGCGTCCTTCCCCGGCAATACTCCTCTACAAAAGGCCGGATGACATTCTCCTCCAGATCCGCCGCGAAATCCATGACATAATGACGGATCCCGAGGGTCCGGCAGACGCGCCGCGCATCCTCGATCTCCCGGGGGCCGCAGCACTTCGCCCGCCCTCCCTCGGCCGGGACCACCCCCAGGCACATGGTCACCCCGACCACCTCATGACCGCGGTCCTTAAGAAGAAGGGCCGCCACGGCGGAATCGACGCCGCCGCTCATGGCGACGACCACCTTTTTCATGACGCCTTCTTCCCCATCCGGACTTCTTTTATCTCTTACAACATTCAAATACGGAAATGCATCTTACTTCTTCTCCGCATAGAGCGGCGACATGGCCCGCAGCCGCCCGACGACCTGCGGCAGCGTCTCCAGGACCGCATCGATGTCGCTCTCCCGAGTGTACCGTCCCAGGCTGAAGCGGAGCGATCCATGGGAGAACTCATGCGGCAGACCTATGGCCAGAAGGACATGCGATGGATCGAGGCTCGAGGAAGAGCAGGCCGAACCGGTCGAACAGGCGATCCCCAGCATGTCCAGGCTCAGGATCATCCCCTCCCCCTCGACAGATTCCACGGAGAGGTTGATGTTGTTCGGCAGCCGCCGCGCGGGATGGCCGTTCAGGCGGATCCCGTCGAGACGTTCGAACACCCCCCGGATGAAGCGGTCCCTCATGGCGGCCAGCCGCGTCGCCTCTTCGGAGAGCGATGCCTTGGCCAGCTCCACCGCCTTCCCGAAACCGACGATCCCGGGGACGTTCTGGGTGGAGGCCCGACGTCCATTCTCCTGCTCCCCGCCGTGCATGAACGGCATGATCCGCGTCCCCTTCCGGATGTAGAGCAGCCCCACCCCTTTTGGCCCGTAGAGTTTGTGGGCCGAGGCGCTCATAAGATCGACGTTCAGCTCATCCACCGTAAACGGCAGTTGGCCGAAGGTCTGAACGGCGTCCGTATGGAAATAGACCCCCCTCTCCCGGGCCAGCCTCCCTATCTCGGCAATCGGTTGGATCGTCCCGATCTCGTTGTTGGCATGCATGACGGAGATCAGGATCGTCTTGTCCGTGATCGCCCCGGCCACCGAGGCGGGGTCGACAAGGCCGTCCCCGTCAACGGGCACATAGGTCACCTTGAACCCTTCCGCCTCCAGGAAACGGCAGGTTTCCAGGACCGCATGGTGTTCAATGGCGGAGGTGATGATGTGGTCTCCCTTCTTCCGGTTCGCATAGACCACCCCCTTGACTGCGAAGTTGTCGCTCTCCGTTCCGCCGCTGGTGAAGACGACTTCCTCCGGTTCGGCGCCTAAGAATGCGGCGATCTTCGCCCGCGCCTCCTCCATGGCGCCATGCGCCTCCTGACCGAAGGCGTGGAGGCTGGACGGGTTCCCGTAGACCTCCCCGAAGCAGGGCAGCATCGCCTCGACCACTCTATTATCCGTCGGCGTCGTCGCCGCATAGTCCATGTAGATCTGATTCATCTTACTATCCCGGAACTGATCGTTTTCATGCTTTTACATCAGCAGATCACGAAAGCGCCTTTGTCAAAGAAATCCCTCGAAAAAATCCGCTGCCGACCCCGCCGATCGTTCCTTTTCAGACCGGAACGGAATTGTTCATGCTGACGCCTCCCTGTCCGGCGGCGTTTCGGGGCCGGCAACGCCATCTCCCTTTCCGTACGGGCGTCGCCCCCCCTGCAAGGACAGGAGAAAGATCGAGTTCAGGGCCCGGAGATTGGGCCAGAATGTGATCGTTTTCCGCCCGTTCAGAAAACAGGCCTTCTCCACCGCAAATCCCTTCTCCGCACAGAAACTCCGGAAATCGCCGATGCTCAGGAACCGCACGTTGGGGGTTTCATACCAGCGGTTGGGGAGGGACGGCGTCATGGGCGCCTTCCCGCCGAAGAAGAGGCAAAAACGGGCGTCGAGGTGGGCAAAGTTGGGAAACCCGACGATGACCTTCTCCCCTACCCGGAGGGCCTCCCGAAGGAGGAAGGAGACCTTCTTGATCTCCTGAAGGCTCTGGTTCAGGATGACATAATCGAACGAACCGTCGGGATATTCCGTAAGGCCGCTTTCGATATCGCTCTGACATACGGAGAGCCCTTTTTTGACGCACTCGTAGATCGCTTTCTCGTCAAGTTCGATCCCCTGGACACGGGCGTCCTTATCCCCTGCCAGGAGGTGGAGCAGGTCTCCCGTACCGCAGCCGAGATCCAGAACACGGGCCCCCTGCTCAATCATGTCGAAAATGACCTGATGATCCGGACGGATGCCGTTATCGATGATTTCCATTTCCATTCCTCTCCCCGAGATACGTCTTCTCCAGGAAATGGTGGATAAGGGTCGTCTGTCCCTCCAGTTCCACTAAAAAGGCGTCGTGACCGTAAGTCGATTTCAGCTCGCAGTAGGTCGCATCCACCTGTTTGAGCTTCAGCTGCCGGACGATCTCCTGGGACTGATAAGCGGGATAGAGCCAGTCCGACTGAAAGGAGATGACCAGAAAGCGGGTGTCGACAGCCCGGCCGTTGATCAGTTTTCCCCCTGAGAGATCGAAGTAATCCATCGCTTTCGTGATATAGAGGTAGGAATTCGCATCGAACCGCTTGACAAAATTCGCCCCCCGGTAGCGGAGGTACCCCTCCACCTCGAAGTCTGCATCGAAATTGAAGCTCAGCTTGCCCTTCTTGAGCTTCCGGGAAAATTTCGCCTCCATCGACCGGTCGCTCATGAAGGTGATGTGGCCGATCATCCGGGCCACGGAGAGCCCCCTCTCCGGCTGGCCGGTCTCGTAGTAATTCCCCTCCCGCCAGGCCGGATCGGCCATGATGGACTGCCGGCCCACCTCGTTGAAGGCGATCTGCTGGGGTGAATGTTTCAGCGCCGTGGCGACGGGGATGGCGGACCGCACCCGCTCCGGATAGGAGGCCACCCACTGGAGGGCCTGCATCCCTCCCATTGAACCGCCCGCCACGCAGAGCAGCTTTTCGATCCCTAAAAAATCGATCAGATGTCGTTGGGCATGGACCATGTCGGCGATCGTGATAAAGGGAAACTCCGCCCCGTAGGGTTTCCCCGTCCGCGGATCAAGCGAAGAGGGTCCCGTGCTCCCCTTGCATCCCCCGATCACGTTGGAGCAGATCACGAAATAGCGGTCCGTATCGAAGGGCTTCCCCGGCCCGATCATCGCATCCCACCACCCCGGGGCCTCTTCTCCCCGGTGAAACCCGGCGGCGTGGGCGTCCCCGGAAAGGGCGTGCAAAACGAGGATCGCGTTGGACCTCTCCCGGTTCAGCGTGCCGTAGGTTTCATAGGCCAGCGTCACCGGTCCCAGGGTCTCGCCGCTCTCCAACTTCAACGCCTCGGGCGGCTCGGCGAAGGTGTAGTACTGCGTCTCGACGATCCCGAGGGAGTGGCAGTCGCCCTCCGGTCCCGTTTCCGTGGATTGGGTTTCCGTTTTCAATAAGGATTCCATATGTCCTTTCCTTAATTCCCCGTCATGATTCCTTGAACAGCCAAGTCGAGAGATAACGCTCTCCCGTGTCGGGGAGAACGACCACGATCATTTTCCCCTTGTTTTCAGGCCTTTTGGCGAGTTCAAGGCCCGCCCAGAGGGCGGCGCCGCTGGAGACGCCGGCCAGGATCCCCTCCTCTCGCGCCAGACGCCGGGTGGTGATCCCCGCATTCTCATTGGAGACCTTGATCACCTCGTCGATCATCTCCCGGTTGAGAACGCCGGGAACAAAACCCGCACCGATCCCCTGGATCTTGTGCGGTCCAGGCTGGCCGCCCGATAGAACGGGAGAATCTTCCGGCTCGACGGCGATCGCCTTAAACTCAGGTTTCCTCTTTTTTATAACCTCGGAAACGCCAGTCAGAGTGCCCCCCGTCCCGATACCGGACACCAGGATATCCGCCCGGCCGTCCGTGTCGTCCCAGATCTCTTCGGCGGTCGTTTGTCGGTGGATCTCCGGATTTGCCGGATTGTTGAACTGCTGGGGAATCAACGCCCCGGGCGTCTCGGCTGCCAGCTCTTCCGCCTTCCGAATGGCGCCTTTCATCCCCTCGGCCCCGGGCGTGAGAACGAGCTCCGCGCCGAAGATTGTCAAGAGCTGCCGTCTCTCTATGCTCATCGTATCGGGCATGGTCAGGATCAAGCGGTAACCTCGCGCCGCCGCCACAAAGGCGAGGGAGATCCCCGTGTTCCCGCTCGTCGGCTCTATGAGGACCGACCCTTTCTTCAGCAGTCCCTTTCTCTCGGCATCGTCGATCATGGCGACGCCGATCCGGTCCTTCACGCTGGAGAGGGGGTTGAAGGATTCCAGTTTGACGACCACCTCGGCCCGGCTTCCCAAGGCCATCCGGTTCAGGCGGATGAGCGGCGTATGGCCGACTGTTTTCGTGATATCTTCATAGATCTTCATTGTTTTGTTCCTTTCTGGAAGGGGCCTCCATCGGCGGGGGATCTTTTCCCCTCTCGTGAAGACCAGTTTTCTATTCATCTTACGAAGCTCTCCCCCACAGGGCGGTGCTTTCCGGCAAGGGGAAATATGGGGACAGCGCCCCTTTTTCCCCCATTTCATATCTGCCTGCCTACAATACCGCCTTTCTCAGGGCCTGGTCGATGTCCTCCTTGATATCCTCGACGTTTTCCAGCCCGATCGAGAGTCTGATGAAATCCTCGGTCGTGCCGGTCACCGCCTGCTCTTCTCTGGTCAACTGCGAATGGGTCGTAGAGGCCGGATGGATGACGAGACTCTTCGCATCGCCGATGTTGGCCAAGTGCGACAGGAGCTGCACCGATTCGATGAACTTCTTTCCCGCCTCCAGCCCCCCCTTGATCCCGAAACCAACCAGCGCGTTAAAATGGCTGCCGAGGTACTTCACCGCCAGGGCATGACTGGGGTGATCCGGCAGGCCGGGATAGTTGACCCAGTTGACCAGGGGATGACCCTTCAGGAATCTGGCGACTTCCAGCGCGTTTACCGAGTGCTGCCTCTGCCTTAGAGGCAGGGTCTCCAGCCCCTGAAGAAACAGAAATGCGTTGAACGGGCTCAGACAAGCCCCGATATCACGAAGCAATTGCACCCTTGCTTTGATGATGAAGGCAACATTTCCAAGATCGGGAAAGTTCCCGAAGACCTCCCAGAATTTCAGGCCGTGATAACTCGGGTCCGGTTCGGTAAACTCGGGAAACTTGCCGTTTCCCCAGTTGAACTTGCCCGCATCGACGATCACGCCGCCGATGGAGGTGCCGTGACCGCCGATGAATTTCGTCGCCGATGTGGCCAGGATATCGGCCCCGTAGTCGATCGGTCTGATCAATCCGACACCCACGGTGTTGTCAACCATGAACGGAACCCCGGCCTCATGGGCGATCTTCGCAATCGCTTCAAAATCGGGGACATCCAGTTTGGGGTTGCCGATCGTCTCAGCATATACGGCCCTCGTCTTTTCCGTAATCGCCCTTTTGAAAGCCTCCGGATCCATGGAATCTACAAACTTCACCGTCCGCCCAAGCTTGGGAAGCGTGTAGTGAAACAACTGATAGGTCCCGCCGTAGAGATTGTCTGCGGAGACAATCTCATCCCCCACCCGGGTGATGTTCAGGACGGCCAATGTCTCTGCGGCTTGCCCGGAGGCCACCGCCAGGGCGCCTGTCCCCCCCTCAATCGCGGCGATCCTTCTTTCAAAGACGTCGTTCGTCGGATTCATGATCCGGGTATAGATGTTCCCGAACTGCTGGAGGGCAAACAGGCTTGCTGCGTGCCCCGTATCCTTGAACACATACGACGTGGTCTGGTAAATGGGCACCGCCCTCGCCCCTGTCGCCGGATCAGGGCTCTCCTGACCGGCATGCAACGCCACCGTTTCGATTCTCTTTCCTGACATGATGTCATCTCCTTTTTCTGTTTGGTTGTAAGACTGCTTCGTCTCGCGTGCAATAAAAAACCCGCTTGACCTTCACCGGTCAGCGGGTTGTCACGTCCATGAATGCTATAACAGATCTTCACATGAACAGACCTCCCCGTCCGGTATAATAGCACATGCACATCATCATGTTAATCAAATTATTGCCCTGTTTCATCTTGTCTCTTCTCTTTCTGTCGGGACACCATTGCGGCCAGTGTCATGTTTTCCAGCGTCTGCTGCAGATTATTCGAAGCCTCCCTCCAGATGTCTCTGGAGATACAGGAACTGGAGCGCTCACAGAACGATGGGTCTACTAAAGCCACAGACATTGTACTCAGGGAAACGCCCCTGTCAAGCAAATTTTAATTATTTTTTATTCATCAATCATAATGAACGGTCAGGATACTTATTCTTAACTTTGAAAAGTCCTCCCGGCGCTGTGGGTATCACATTTCGCCTTTGAAAAGAAGGCGGGATCGTGGTAATAAATCACCATCTAAAAGGATCTGCTTAATGGAGTCAGCCGCTCGAAAGGCTCCACTCGCCTGAAGCGGTAAATTTTGCAGGCATTTCCCGTCAATCCATGAGGATGTCATGATGCGTGTTGAGATCGGCGGCTATGTTCCGGGGGCGATCGGCCGCATCGCTGAAATGCATGCGGAGTATTACCACCGCCACTGGGGGTTCGGCCTTTTCTTCGAGGCCAAGGTCGCAACAGAGGTAGCGGAGTTCCTCTGCCGCTTCGAAAAAGAGCGCGACGGCTTCTGGACGGTTCTGCGAGGAGAACGTGTGGAGGGGGCGATCGCCATAGACGGCCTGGAGGCGGCGACCAAGGGGGCACACCTCCGCTGGTTCATCATCTCTCCCGATTTTAGGGAGCAGGGGTGGGGCCGGCGTCTCCTGGGGGAGGCGGTATCCTTCTGCGACCGGCAGGCCTACCGCCGGACCGTCCTCTGGACATTTGCGGGCCTCGACACTGCCCGTCACCTCTACGAGGCGTCCGGTTTCCGTCTCGTCTCCCAGGGGGAGGGCGAACAATGGGGCGCCCGTGTCTTCGAGCAGCGCTTCGAACGCAACCGGGGTCCAGCGACGCCAGTATGACCGGAATTCCCACTCCGCCGGTCCGGGTTACCTTGAATGATCATAGTAAACCGCGTGACGCCACCCGCTACAGACAGGCCGGGCAGACGGTCGTGCACCAGTTGAGGTCCGGCTAAAATTAAAAATAAACCTTGACTTTCCCCCGGGGATAACCATATAAGTGCATCGCATCCTGGTTACCAGTCTGGTCGGTCAGGGTGCGGGAAGAGTTGGATAGAGACATTTTGAAGTGCAAAGGCTGCCGCCATGCTCCCCAAGAGTCTTGGCGGTTTTTTACTTTTGGTCATCGTGTTCATCCGACTGTGAAAAAATTTTTAGAAAGGAGGATGCACAAGATGTCAGAAGGTACAGTGAAGTGGTTCAATGAGCAGAAGGGCTTCGGCTTCATCGAGAAGGCCGAAGGCGGCGACGTGTTCGTTCACTACAGCGCCATTCAGGCCGGCGGTTTCAAGACTTTAGCCGAGGGTCAGCGCGTCAGTTTCGACGTTGCGCAGGGCAAGAAAGGCCCGGCCGCGGAAAACGTAAGGGCCCTATAATTTGAGTCCGTAGAACAGAAGAGGCACTCCGGCGCCCGAGAATGGTGCCGGGGCGCCTCTTTTTATTAGGCGAGGCTCCCACATCCGCAGGGCGGGGATGTCCGGCATGGAACATTTTTGCCGGCGGGGCTTCGGGTTAAAGCTCCCGGTCAATTTTTTGAAACGATTGAAAGGCAGGAGGGCTTTGAATGGCGAGAACGAAATTCACCTTCGAGAAATGGCAGAAAGAAATCGCCAAACGGCAGAAAAAAGAAGAAAAGGCGGCCCGCCGAGCCGAGGCGAAGCAACTGAAGGCAGCCCCGGAATCCGTCGTCCGGACCGAAGATCAGGAAACGGAAGATGTCAGCGAAGAGCGGGCTTTTTCTCCTTGACTGACCGTCGCCTGCAGTGCTATCTAAGATCCTGTCTCCGTGACAATTTCTCATCCTTATTGTGTTTCCCGGCCTCCGGAGAGGGGGCAGCGAAAAGGTGAAGGTATTCTGCGCCGGGGGTTTGGCCGCTGCGCCGACCATCCCGACGGTCAGGAGGGGTTGAAGGCCTTTCTGGAGAAGCGGCCGCCCCGCTTCGGCGGATGATCAGGGGCGCACCAGAGGATCATGACCATGCTCATCGCCGGCGACATCGGGGGAACGAAGACGAACCTGGGGTTATACTCCCGGGAGGCCGGCCCCCACGCACCGCTTCACGAAGAAACCTTTCCCAACGCCGGTTACAGCAGCCTCACGGAGATCGTCACGAAGTTTCTGGCCCGGGCGGGCATGACGGCCGACCACGCCGTCTTCGGCATCGCAGGCCCCGTCCTCGGCAAGGAGGCAGCCGCCACCAACCTCCCCTGGGTGATCCGCACGGAGGAACTGACCCGGACATTGCGGGTCCGTTCGGCCCGCCTGCTCAATGACCTGGAGGCAATGGCCTGGGGTGTTCCCCTTCTGCAAAAGGGGGATCTGCTGATGCTCCACGAAGGCAAGGCCGCCCCCGGCGGGGCACTGGGGATCATCGCCCCCGGAACCGGCCTCGGAGAGGGGTTTCTGACCCGCGAGGGGGAGAGTTACCGGGCCCACTCCTCGGAAGGGGGACACGCCGACTTCGCACCGACCAACGATCTGGAGATCGGATTGCTGCAATACCTCCTCCGCCGCTACCCGCATGTCAGTTACGAACGGGTCTGTTCCGGACTCGGCATCCCCAATGTCTACGAATACATGAAGGAGGCTCGCTTCGCCGCGGAGCCCAACCGGGTCTTGGAAAAGCTCGCCCGGACGGAGGACCAAACTCCGATCATCATCGAGGCGGCGCTCGATCCGGTCAGTCCCTGCCGGCTCTGCCGGGAAACCATAGATCTGTTCGTTTCCATCCTCGGCGCCGAGGCGGGCAATCTGGCCCTGAAGGTCATGGCGACGGGCGGCATCTATCTGGGGGGCGGCATCCCGATCCGTCTCGCAAACATTCTGGGCAGCGGACCGTTCATGGAAGCCTTCCTCCGCAAAGGGCGTTTTTCGCATCTTATGGAGCGAATACCTGTTCATGCGATCCTCAACCCGAAGGTCGCCCTGATCGGTGCGGCCGCCTGCGGCCTGAACGAGCCCGCGGGGTGAATCCGGAGGGAAAGCCGGCTTTCCGCCGTTGCATCCGCCTGAGCGGTCTCGCATAAAGGGGGCCGCTGCACATTCTGCCGCGGGAAGATCGCCGGCGTCTGGAGCTGAGCGGGAATGACACAAAAAGACACATTTCAGAAGTCTCGAAAGGAGATCCGCTATGAGTTTCATGCAAATCGGTATGCCGTTCGTCTCCTTCAGCCTGGGGCTCACCGTGGCCTGCCAGGCGGGAAAGGGAGGGGGCGAGGTCCGTCCCCCCGCCGTGGCCGGGAAGTTCTACCCGGAATCAGCGTCCGTCCTCAGGCTCGCCATTGAAAAATTCATGCAGGACGCCCTGCCGGCACAGGCAAGGGAACCTCTCGCCATCGTCGTCCCCCATGCCGGCTATATCTACTCCGGCCAGATCTGCGCCGACGGCTACAGCCAGGTCAGGAACCGGCCCTACGACATCGTCGTCATCCTGGGCACCAACCACACGGCCCCCGGCCTCCGGAAGATCGCCCTCTACCCGGGCGGCGGCTTCCGGACCCCCCTGGGAACCGCCCCGGTGGACGGAGAGATCGTCTCGGCGCTCCTGGCGGCCAACCCCGACTGTAAGGCCGACGCGGCGCCCCACGCCCACGAACATTCGGTCGAGGTCCAGGTTCCCTTCCTCCAGGTCCTTTTTCCGAAGGCAAAGATCGTCCCAGCGATCGTCGGTGAGGCGGATGCGGCCCTCTTTAACCACTTCGGCGCCGCCCTGGCCCAGGTCCTGAAAGGGCGCCGGGCGCTCATCGTCGCGAGCTCCGATCTCTCCCATTACCCATCGGCGGCGGATGCGGAGATTGTAGACGGAAAGACGCTGGCGGCGATCCTCTCCCTCGATCCGGCGGTGCTCCACGCCGCCATTCAGGCGCAGGCGGCCCGCCGCATCCCGAACCTCTCCACAAGCGCCTGCGGCGAGGCCCCGATCATGGCGGCGATGGCCGCCGCGAAGGCCATGGGCGCGACCGGCGGGAGGATCATCAGCTACGCCCACTCAGGGGATCTCCCCATCGGGGAACAGGAGCGCGTCGTCGGCTACGGCGCGGTCGTTCTGGGGTCCGGCCTGGAACCCGCCAAAGAGGCCGCTCCGGTTGTACCCGCTGTCGACCGACACCTCACGCCCGAAGACAAGAGGGCGCTCCTCGCCCTCGCCCGGGAGACGATCTCCCGCTACCTGACGACGCAGATGGTCCCCCTGCCCAGGGGGTTCAGTCCCGCCGCGATGGAACAGCGCGGGGTCTTCGTCACCCTGAAGAAGCACGGGAATCTGCGCGGCTGCATAGGGAGGATGATCCCGGACCGGCCGCTTGCCACCCTCGTCGGAGCGATGGCCCTCCAGTCCGCCTTCGAGGATCCCCGCTTCCGCCATGTCGCTCTGGAGGAGGTGCCAAAGCTGGAGATCGAAATCTCCGTCCTGACGCCCATGAAACCGGTCTCCGGCCCCGGCGACATTGTCGTCGGCAGGGACGGCGTCCTCCTTCAGAAGGGAGGGCGCTCGGCGGTCTTTCTCCCCCAGGTCGCCCCGGAACAGGGGTGGGGAAGGGATGAAATGCTGGATCAACTCAGCCTGAAGGCCGGACTCCCTCCCGGGGCCTGGAGGGAGGGGGCGAGGTTCTCCACGTTTCAGGCCCTGGTCTTCGGTGAAGCATGACCATGAAGAAAAAGATGATCACCGCCGTCCTGCTCGTCCTTCTGGGCATCGCCGCCCTGATCGCCTACCCAGTCCTGAGGATCCGCGGGGCGCCTTCCGTCTCCCCTCCTCTACCCGCCGCTGCTCCCGAAGAGATCGGTCGCCTCCGCGCTCATGTGGAAGAACTCAGCATCCTGATCGGCCCGCGCAGCGTCCTGGATTACTCAAATATCGAAGCGACCCGGCGGTATATTTTCGCCACGCTCAGGGCGCTCGGGTACGACCCCATTCTCCAGACTTATGACTACCGGGGGAGACCGTTCAGCAACGTGATCATCTCGATCCCGGGGACGGGAAAGAGGGAAGAGACGGTTCTGATCGGCGCCCATTATGACACGGTGGACGGAACGCCCGGCGCCGACGACAACGCGAGCGGCGTGGCCGTTCTGCTCGAGATCTGCCGGATACTGAAGGGTTCCTCGCCCGGAAGGACCCTGAAGATGGTCTTCTTCGTCCTCGAGGAGCCTCCCGCCTTTCGGACCCCATTCATGGGAAGCGCGGTCTGCGCCAGGGAGGCGAAGGCCGCCGGGGAGAAGATCAGCGCCATGATCTCCCTCGAGATGCTCGGATACTACAGCGAAAAGAAGGGGGGGCAGGCCTTCCCCCTCCCCCTAATGGGCCTGATGTTCTCGACGACGCCCGACTTCATCGCCGTCGTGGGTAATCTCAATTCGGCGGGTCTGGTCCGGCGGATCGCCGGCTTGCTGAAGCGGGGGTGCGATATCCCTGTGGAGACCCTCGCCACGATGGGCTTCGTCCCCGGCGTCGACTTCTCCGACCACCGGTCCTTCTGGGAGTTCGGCTGGCCGGCCGCGATGATCACCGATACGGCCTTCTACCGAAACCCGAACTACCACGGCGAAAGGGACACCATCGCGACGCTCGATTTCGACCGGATGAGCCGGCTCCTCAAGGGGCTGGTGAAGACGGTCGAGGATCTCTGCAACACCTAACATGTCCCCCCGTGTGACCGGTCCCGGCGTCGGGCCCGCGCCAGAAACCTCCGACACAGAGGGGTTCTCTTCGTATCTTCCCGTTATTATAATGTTTTCAATAGTTCAATCGGGAGTTCATCCCCCCATCGACCCGGCCTGTCTGATCTTTTCTCTCAGGAAGGCGACCGTTCCGGCCATATCTACGGCCGTGGTGACTGCCGTAACCACGGCTACCCTGCGCGCCCCCTCGGCGAGCACCTGCCCAATGTTGGCGCCGGAAATGCCTCCCATGACGGTGAAGGGTACTTCAAGACCCGCGGCGACACCTGCAATGGCCTCCGGTCCCAGAAACCGTTTCACACCCTCCTTGTGCGGAAAAAAACTTGTGTGGAAAAAAACTTTGACACACGAGGTCGTTTATCCCATACTTCTCTCCGACAAAAAGAGGACTCTTGTCAAAGAAAGGCTGCCCTGATCGTCTTTCTTTGAAGGCAAGAAGAAATAAGGAGAGAGGGGTAGGGAGTTAAGGGGTAAGGTGTTATGGAAACAATCGATTCTAAGCTTGAGCGACTTCGCTCATTATTGACAGAAATGGGAGGCGTGGTCATCGGCTACTCCGGCGGCGGCGACAGCACGCTGCTCGCGGCCGTGGCTAAGGAGGTCCTGGGGGATCGCGCGTTATATGTGTTGGCCTCTTCGGAAACCTATCCCCTATCGGAAGAAGAGGAAGCTTTGGAAACAGCCGGCAAGCTGGGGCTCACCGTGACCAGGATAGAAACCAGCGAACTTGAAAACGAAGACTTCGCGGCCAACACCCCCGACCGATGCTTCTTCTGCAAGAGAGAGCTGTTCGGCAGGCTTGTCGAGATCGGCAGGGAACACGGCATCAACCGGGTAGCCGATGGTGCAAACGTCGACGATCTGGACGACTACAGGCCGGGCAAACGCGCCGCTGCGGAGCTCGGGGTCAGGAGCCCGCTGCGCGAAGCCGGCTTTACCAAGAAAGATATCCGCGAAATATCGCGTCGGATGGGACTCCCGACCTGGAATAAGCCGTCGTTCGCCTGCCTTTCTTCCCGCATTCCTTACGGTACGAAGATCGACCGTGATATTCTCCGGCGTCTCGACAAAGCGGAGCGGTTCATGAAGGAACTGGGTTTCCGGCAGGTGAGGGTCCGGCACCATGGGGATATTGCGCGGATCGAGGTCGAGGCCGAGGAAATACCGCGCCTCGCGTCTCCTGAAATCAGGCGGCAGGTGACGGAAAAGTTCAAGGAATTGGAGTATCTTTATACGACCCTGGATCTAAACGGCTACCGGATGGGAAGCATGAACGCCGTTCTGGGCAGGGAGAAGAAGGCATAACGGGGGTAAGGAGAATGGATTCCAAGCGGCTCAAAAAAATCCTCGAAAAGGTGAAATCCGGCGATCTGCCCGTCGATGAGGCGTTCAACAGCCTGCGCACCCTTCCCTATGATGATGTAGGATACGCGAAGATCGATCTGCACCGCAGCATCCGCACCGGTTTCCCGGAGGTCGTTTTCTGCCAGGGGAAAACCAGCGAGCAGGCCGTCGAAATCGTAAAAAGGCTCGCCGGACACCACGTAAAAGTCCTCGCGACCCGCGTGGCGCCTGACGTCGCCGAGAAAATAGCCGGAACTGTCGCAGGTTGCACCTACCACGGCGTCGCTCGGCTCCTGGTTGTCGACGGGTCAAAGGTGAAGACCAAAAAGGCGGCTGAAGACGGAAAGTACGTGATGGTACTCTGCGCGGGGACGGCTGACCTCCCCGTGGCGGAGGAGGCCGCGGTCACGGCGGAGTCGATGGGCAGCCGGGTCGAGCGCGCCTACGACGTTGGCGTCGCCGGCCTGCACCGACTTTTCGACCAGAAGGACAGGATCATGCAGGCGAACGTCCTGATCGTCGTGGCCGGGATGGAGGGGGCGCTTCCGAGCGTCGTCGGGGGAATGGTCGCCTGTCCGGTGATCGCCGTTCCGACGAGCGTCGGCTACGGCGCGAGCTTCGGAGGGCTTGCCGCGCTGCTGGCGATGCTCAACTCCTGCGCCGCCGGCGTCGCCGTCATGAACATCGACAACGGCTTCGGGGCCGGCTATTTCGCGCACCTGGTGAACCGATGACGGCTTCGTAAACTGAGTATTTTACAGATTTTTTTCGGGAGCATTCACCGATGTTGATTGCCTATTTCGACTGTTTCGCAGGAATCAGCGGCGATATGACGCTCGGGGCGCTCATCGCCGCGGGAGCGGACCCGGAGCAGTTCCGGGACAAACTCGCCGGCCTCGGCATCGGGGGTTACAGAATCGAGATCGGCAGGAAGATCAATGGATACATCGAGGCAACGGACGTCCGCGTGGTCCTCGACGATCACCATCACCACGAGCGCCGGCGTCTAAAGGAGATACTGAAGACGATCCATAAAGCAGACTTCTCCGAAAGGGTGAAGCAGACGGCCGAGCGCATCTTCAGGAGACTTGCCGATGCCGAAGGCAGGGTGCACGGCAGCTCTCCGGAAGAGGTGCATTTCCACGAGGTAGGGGGGGTGGACGCCATCGTCGACATCGTCGGCGCGGCCATCTGTCTCGAGATGCTCGGCTGGCCGAAGGTCATCGCCAGTCCGATGCCTACCTTTCATGGCTACGTGACGGGCTCCCACGGCGTCTTTCCGCTGCCCGCGCCGGCCACCGCCGAGATCCTGCGGGGGGTTCCCTGGCGGAAGCTCGACATCGAAGGGGAACTGGTTACGCCGACCGGCGCGGCGATCATCAGGGAACTCGCCTCCGGTTTCGGACCGCTTCCCGCCATGACCATCGTGAGCATCGGCTACGGCGCCGGAAAGAGCGATTTCGGCATTCCTAACGTGCTTAGGGTCATACTCGGAGAGGAGTCCGCTTCTGTTTCCGGATCCGGTCCCGAAGGCGTCTCCGTCATCGAGACGAGCATCGACGATCTCAATCCCCAGTTCTATGAAACCGCCATGGAGCGGCTTTTCGCCGCGGGCGCACTCGACGTCTTCATGAGCCCGATCCAGATGAAGAAGAACCGGCCGGGGACGCTCCTGTCGGTGATCTGCGATCCGGGCCGGGCGGAGGCGATCGCGGCCGTCGTCCTGGCCGAGACCTCGACGTTCGGCGTCAGGATCTCCCGGTGGGAGCGCATCTGCCTTGATCGCCGCTGGGAGGAAGTCGTCACGGCGTTCGGGAAGATCCGGATCAAGATCGGGGAGCGGGACGGCAGGGTGATCACGGCCTCCCCCGAGTACGAGGACTGCAAAAGGGCCGCAATCGAACACGGCGTGGCGGTCCGGCACGTCTACGAAAGCGCCGTGGCCCTATTCAAGGCGGGAAGATTGTAAGACAGAGGAGCAGATGCCCGGAAGGCCGACCTCCGTACGGAAGAACCCATTTCTCCGATCCGCTGAGGAGTGCGTTTAACGCATGTGCCGGCAGGAAGAGTCGAAGAAAGCAGGAGGCAATCATGGAAAAACCTTGGCACAAGTTGTGGCCCGACGTTTATCCCAAGTCTTTGAAGTACTACGAGGGCAGCGTCGTTGATTTCATGGAGGCCAGCGTTAGAAGGTTTCCGGAGCGGACGGTTTTCATTTTCATGGGAAAGGCCATGACCTACCGGGAACTGCACGATCAATCCCTGAGGCTGGCCACGGCCCTGGCCGACCTGGGTGTAAAAAAGGGGAACCGGGTGGCCCTGTTCATGCCCAATTGCCCCCAGTTTGCCGTGGCCTATTACGCAGCTTTGAAAATTGGGGCCATCCTGACCATGTGCTCGCCCCTGAACAGCGAAGCGGAGCTCAAATACCAAATCGACGACTCCGGGGCTGAGACCCTCATCACACTCAAACTCAATCTCCTCATGAATAAGCTGCTCAAGGTCAAGGACCAAACCGGTCTGAAGAGAATCATCGTCTCCGGCCTGGATGAAGCCCTTCCCGCGGTAAAAAAATACGGCTTCCTGCTTCTTAAAAGAAAAAATATTGCATCCATTAAAAGCGATTCCGCTGCTGGAATCTACCTCTTCAAAGATCTCCTGGCCAAATATCCGCCCAATCCACCCCAGGTGATAATCCATGGAAAGGAGGACGTGGCGGTTCTGGCCTATACCGGCGGGACCACGGGGCTTTCCAAGGGCGCCGTGATTACGCACTACAATACCATCGTTAACGTCAGCCAGGTTATTAATTGGAACGCCTCCACCTTTGGAAATAGGGTTATTGAGGACCTCACACCGGAAAACTGCAACGCCCAAGGCTCGCACTTTATGGCCGTCAATGTTGTTCCCTGGTTTCATGCCATGGGGACCGTCGCTTATTTAAACTATCCAATCTTCGTCGGTACGACCACTTACATACTCCCGAGATTCGATCCGGGCGAGTATTTGAAAGTCCTCAAGAAGTACCCGATCGAGGCCATGGGCGGCGCGCCTCCGATTTATACCTCCTTGCTGAATCATCCGGATTTTCCCAAGTATGCTCCTTATTTCATGAAAGTCAAAATCGCCGCCAGCGGAGCCGGCCCCCTGCCGGTAGAATATTTGAACAAGATGAAAGAAGTCATCGGAGGGGTTTTTGTGGAGGGCTATGGGATGACCGAGTGCACCATGGCCATTTGTCTCAATCCGGCCGCCAGGGAAGCGGTCCGCAAACCAGGCTCCGTCGGTATTCCCATTTTCGATTCCGAGATCAAAATTGTGGACTTGACCGATGATACTAAAGAAATGCCCATCGGCGAAGAAGGGGAGATCCTCCAGAAGGGGCCCCAGGTCATGAAAGGCTACTGGAACAAGCCCGAAGAGACGGCCAGGGCCTTAAAAGATGGCTGGCTTCACTCGGGCGACATCGGCAAGTTGGACAATGACGGTTACCTTTACATCGTGGACCGCATCAAGGACATGATCAAGTATAAAGGCTACAACGTATTTCCCAGAAACCTGGAGGAGATCCTCTATCAGCATCCCAAGATCAAGGAGGCGGCGGTCATCGGCATTCCCGACCCGGCCGTTACTGAGTACCCCCGCGCCTATGTGGTCCTGAAAGAGGGTAAAACGGCCACCCCGGAAGAAATCATGGATGATATCAACACCCAGGTGGCCGGCTACGAAAAGATTCGGGAAGTGGTCTTTCGTAATGAACTGCCTGTGAACTTGGCCGGAAAGGTCTTGAAGAGGGAGCTAAAAAAGGAGGCCCTGTCCGAAAGAGAGGCCAAGGGGAAGCCGTTTGCCTACACCACTTCGCGATAGACGTCGGGATGGGGCCGAGAAATGACGACAGAGTTGACCAGCAGGCCGCGTTCGGCGATCACGAGCTTGGCCGCATGCGCGGCCGATTGAACTGCGGCGACGTCGCCGGTCATCGTAAAGTATGCCTTGCCGCCGAGGGCCATTGCCAGGCGGATTTCCAACAGCGTCACATTTGCAGCCTTAGCTGCGGCGTCAGCCCCCTCCAGCAATGAGGCAACGCTGAATGATTCTACAATTCCCAGCGCACCAACCTGTTCCGGCACTTGCGAACGGCCAAGAGCGGCGAAGACGTCGGCGTGAACGTTCGAAATGATGAATTTATCGATAATACACCCGTTTGCCTCGATGACACCCGCCTCTACTGCGCGCTGCACGGCGCCGACCGCGCCGCCGATCAACACCATGTATTTGCCGGAGCAAATGCTGCGCGACAGGATGAGCTGGATGTCGGCCGCTTTCAGCATCGCGTCGGCTACGGCAAAGCCGGCGGCGATGCTGGAGAGTTCAATCAAACCAATGGATTTCCCGTTCATGCTTGCCTCGTCAAAATAATGAGGTCATCGGTGACCTCGGCGACGATCCCGGCTATCGGCGCATGGATGATCGCGCCCAGGTCCTTGTCGGAAATCTCGCCCAACGGCTGCCCGACCGTGATCTCGTCGCCTTTTTTCACAATTGGCTTGTTCGGCGCGCCGGCCGCTTGTTTCAGCGGCAGAATGACTTGACGCGGTGTGACGGCGATGTCCTGCCACGGCGCGGGCACATCGTATTTCTCAAGGGCAAATTTCTTCATCAACATCTTGATCGGCACGCGCCGGCCGTCGTGCAGCGGATGCGGTCTGGTCGGCGCCGCGCCGGTCCATCTGATGTTCGCGGCTCGCATTTCGGTTTTCGACGCATCACAAGCTTCCTTCGGGAAAAGTGATTCGGGGCAGGCATAGAGCGTGCAAAGCCCGCACGCGCAGCAGTTTACTGCCATCTGGTTCCAGTAACTCTTGTCGGTAGCGGTGAATGCCAGGCTGCGCATGACCTGGTGCGGTTCGACCGCGTAGCCGAGCAGGTAACGCGGACATAACTCGGTGCAGTAGCGGCATTGGTCGCAGGCTGACTTGCCGATGCGCGATTTGAGCGGGTCGGGCTTGAGCTTGCGCTCGATGACAAAATGGCTGCGCGGCAGGATCACCGCACCGCTCGAGGTCTTGACGATGGGTGTGTCCAGGTCGTCGGTGGTCTGGCCCATCATCAATCCGCCGACGCACAACACGGGGTCGCCGGTAGTCAGACCGCCGGCAGCTTCAATCGCCTCGCGGAACGTTGTGCCGATCGGCACAGTGATCGTCACTGGATTTTTCACTGCCCCCGCCAGGGTGATCGTCTTCCGGGTAACCGGCACACCTCGGGCTGCGGCTGCAATGTTCGCCAGCGTCTCGACGTTGCTTACGACGACACCGATCTGCAGAGGAATACCCTGCGGCGGAATCAGCCGGCCGGTCACTGCGTTGACCAGTTCGTATTCGTCGCCGGCGGGGTAATAATCACCGAGCAGATGCATGCGCAAAGATGTGCCCTGGCAAGCGTCTCGGATGGCTTCGACGGCGCGCTTCTTTTTGGCTTTGATGCCGATGATGCCGTTCCTGGCGCCGACGGCGTCCATGACCAACTGCAAGCCCGCCACCACCTCCTCCACTCTATGCTCCATGACGGCGGCATCCTTGTACAATAAGGGTTCACACTCGGCGCCGTTCGCAATAACGGTGTCGGCTTTGCCCGCCACCTTGATGTGTGCGGGGAAGCCGCCACCGCCTGCGCCAACCACGCCGGCTTGTTTTACTTGTTCAGCCAAACTCATAGGACCGAATGCTTCCGTGAAACCCGCCGTATTTCAATGACCGCATCGTGGCGGTGAGATTTCATGACCGCAAAACCGCTTGCAGTCGCGTGACTTTTACGGGGGCGTCAACGATGATGACATTTCAATTGATTTCGATGCCCACGGCTGACGCTCCTCAGGGAATTTCAAACCTTGCAATTAGATAATGCGAAACGCGTCAACCAACGTACAGCGCCGGATCCGAGTGAAAGTTCTGGCCGAAGTCAATCCTTCTCCCGTTGGCCCTGCAATTGTAAAAGAGGTATGTCCCTCCCCTCCGAGACCGATACCTGCATAGGAAGGTCCATTTTTTACAAAAATGGTTGTTTGCACCGCCCGCGCAAATGCGGTCATGTGTTCTACATGATTCGAGTGCATAATGGCTGTATGACGATTCCCCTGTTCCACCTGTACGGCAAAATCAATCCCCTCACTGACGTCTCTGACGCGTACGATCGGCATAACAGGCATCATTTGTTCCAACCAAACGAGCGGGTGGTTTTTTTCGGCTTCAAAAATGGCCAATCGGCACTCTTCTCCCACGTTAATCCCGATTTCCTTTAAGATCACCTGTACGTCCTTGCCGATGTAGGCCGTGTTGATCTTCCCCTCCGGCGTTACGATAAGCTTGATTACCTGCTCAGCCTGCGCCGGCGTCAACAGATAGGCCTTTCCCGTCTCCATCATAAAGCTGATCAGTGCATCAGCAACCGCGCTGACCACAATCACTTCTTTTTCGCAGGTACAAAAGATGTTGTTGTTGATGCTCGCACCGTCAATGATGGAAGCGGCGGCCCTGCGGATGTTGGCGGTTTCATCCACCAGTACCGGAGGATTTCCAGCGCCGGCTCCGATGGCCTTCTTGCCTGAACGAAGGACGACATCGACTACGGGCCGACCTCCTGTAGCCACCAACATGTTGATTTTGGGGTGTTCGATGAGTTGTTTGGCTGTAGTAAGATCGGGCTTCGGCACGGATGATATCAAACCCGGAGGACCTCCCGCGCGAACAATGGCTTCGTGAAGGATTCGAATGGTCTTAATACTGGTCTCGCGTGCAGTGGGGTGAGGGTTAAAAACCACAGCGTTACCGGCCGCCACCATGCTGATGGCGTTATTGATGACTGTACCGGTGGGGTTGGTAATAGGAGTCAATGACCCGATAACCCCACGAGGAGCATATTCGATCAAGGTCAGACCGTCATCTCCGCTGTAAGCGCGAGGTTCGATGTCTTCAGTACCCGGGGTTTTGGTGGCGCATAGGATATTTTCCCGGAGCTTGTCCTCATAGCGACCAAGTCCTGATTCTTTCACCGCTAAAGCAGAAATCGTTTCATTATGATCCAAAGCGGCCTGCCGGATAGCAGCGATGATTTTATCCCGATGGCGCAAAGGCAGCGCTAACAGTCTCTTTTGCGCTGCAACGGCATTTTCCACCGCTTGATCAACAGTCTCAAAAATACCTGTGGGACCTTCGGCCTGGACGATCTTCTCCTCGATCATTTCCGACAATACTTTTTTGACCACAGTTAAGATGAGTTCGTGGTTGGTTTCCACTGCCATGCCTCCTTTCACACAATTTTAAAGCCACTGACCGATAGGGCCGGACCTTTATCCGCAAAGCGCTTTTCTTTCCCCCCTCTATCCTCATCATTGTCCCATTCCTAATACGAACTGTCGATAGACATCAACTAATGGTCATCAGAAGCTATGATAAAAGCCGCAGCAAGAATGGAAATAAATTCATGAGTGATCAAACAACCTTCTTTGAGAAAAGCCTTCTCCAGACATCTTTCCAGGTAGGACATCCAGTTTGTCCCCAGAGGTTTCCCTCGAAGAAGGGGCTTGATCGATTCCGCCAGACATTCCACTTCACCAAGGGTATCCAGTACCGCCCATGCTACCCGCTCATCTTCTTCGACGCTTCCACCGCTGATTCCAATCCCACCCGCCACTTGTCCTCGCAACTTCAGGGGGAAGCCGCCACCAAAGAGGACGATCTTTCCGGCATGAGTATGTTGAATCCCGTAAAGTGGATGACCTGGGAGCGCCATTTGTCCCACTTCGCGGGTCGACATGCGCAAAGCTGCCGCTGTATAAGCTTTGGAAATGGCGATTTCCGTGCTTGCCGGCAAGGCGCCCTCCATGCGCGCAAAGTACTGCAAGAGGCCTTCGTGGTCCACGATGGCTACGGCCATGGCAAGTCCCATATCCGCGGCGGCGCTTTCTGCAAGGGAAGCCAATATGCGCGATAAAGGAAAGGGAAGCTTCACGGGTCAATGCCTTCCTTTGGCTGGCGATCTCGAAACAGCCATCAACTCATCCAAAACTTTTTTAATGGCAACTGCGACTGCCGTTGACCATGCCAGAACGAAGAGCAGGTCACTTAATCGATTGATATAAACGATCAATTCCTCGTATGTTCCGGTGCTGCGATTGAGGCTTACGATCAGACGCTCGATCCGGCGGCACACGGAGCGAGTTAGATGGAGCGCAGCGCTTTCCGGACAATCACCTGGAATGATAAAACCGTCGGGCATGCCGAACCAGTCAGTCATCTGATCAATCCAGTCCTCCAGCTTGTTCACATCCTTTGTGGTGATGCGATTTCCAAGTTGAGAAATCCGCTCCGGCGTCGAAGCCAACTCCGCACCAGCCATAAATAGATCTTTTTGAATAGCACGAAGGATAGATCGCACAGATTCTTCCTGAATAAGGCTTCGAGCCATTCCGAGGTGAGATTGGAGTTCATCGAGCGCCCCATACGTGTTCACACGGAGGTCGTCCTTTTCGACAGTCTCTCCGCTCAAGAGTTTCGTCTGCCCTCGGTCGCCGAAACGGGTGTAGATTTTTCGCAAGACTTCAGCCATCAGTAGTCAGCTTCACCGTCAGTTGACTTCTTCAATGTCAATGCGATCAATGATGCCAATGATCGTAGCATCCACCGGACACTGATCGTCATCTACAGCTTTACGGGCGCCACTTCCCCTTACCAAGATGACGCGCTCGCCGACGCCGGCCCCAACAGCATCCACGGCCACGAAAGGATCACCCTTAGGGACCAACCCTTCATGATCCAGAGGCTGAACAATTTGTATCTTGCTTCCCACGAGGCGTTCGTGTTTGCGTGTGGCGACGAGAGTCCCGATCACTTTAGCAATCAGCATTATAAGTACCCTTTCTATGTTAGCTAGCTCCGTCGTTATCTGTCGTGAGGACAACCCCATACCGTCTGGCCAAGTCCTGAGCCAAGGGAGTCATTCCGGATGCATATCCGACGTTCAGATTCGCTCCTCTTCGCCACGCATGAAGCACCTCATTGGCGGTTACGAACCGTTTAGAAATGCTAAGAGTTGGCACAGGAGAGGCAGATGTGATCTCCCGTTGTTTAACGTCTGGGGCTTCTTCACTAATCAGCATAAATTTCACGGTGTTTCTAAGTTGTCGTATATCGGTTGAGATGCAGCCATAGTCCTCTACCGTTTGCAGGCGCTGCGCTATGGCCTGCTTCAGTGCCGCTTTTCCTTTATGGAACCCGAGTTCCACCCTTCCCTTATCACTGGGATCTGCACCATTTCGGGCCACAACCACGGGTTTCCCCATGAGGAGCGCATGCAGGATGATATTCGTAGCCGTGTTATCCGCGATCAACATGGATAACTTTGAAAGCGTGTTGAGGCTAAGCAACGGTACCACAACAGCACGGGCGTCCTTCAAGAAAGACAGCCATGTCGCAGGTTCAACCATGCTCACATGGGGAAAACCATCCAATTGCTGCTTAATCCCCGAGGAGATGAGGCGCTCCGCCGCCGGAGAAAAAGCCAGCCGGACCTGAAATCCATCCAAAATGAGATCGCGGACTTGCTGGACGGCCTCGCGAAACCCCACCGTGGCGGCAGTGAAGACAACCATAAGCTCGCCTTTGTCGCCGAGCGCACCCAGGCGCTGGGCCAGTCTGTGAATGACCTTCACGATGATATCCCGGATCTGTTCTTCTTGGATCATCGGGTTTTTCCCATCCGGCCTGATTCTTTCCTCTCGGTTTTCAGGCAACTCAACGCAATGCCCAAAGGAGTGACCAACAGAGGGGTAACCGGTCTTTCCACAGAGAGGCCTGTCTCCATTTCCATCACCTGTTCGATTCCCGGGAAACAACTCGTACCGCCGACCAGATAAAGAGAGACTACCGGGTGTTGCTGCAAATGATGGCGCACGATGCTGGCCATTTTTTGGAACACTGGTCGTACCAGGGGAAAGAGGGTTGATTGCTGCTGGGAATCAGTCTTCATTCTTTCCGCTTCATCGGTGCTGATTTTATAGTGTCCGGCGATCACAAGGTCAACGTGGATCCCGCCGGTGGCTTCATCAGCCGTGTAAACCACCTCCCCATTCCGAATCACGGAAATACCTGTGGTGCCGCCGCCAATATCCACCACCGCTCCATCCGCAATCTCCAGTACGAGAGAAGCCGCAGTCGGTTCGTCGATCAGTCCGGATACCTGTAAACCCGCAGCCGCCAGCACGTTGGCAAACGTCTGAGCGTTTCGTCCCGTAGTGCCGGGAGGATAAGCCGCTGCTGCAGATGTAATGTGGAAGCCGGCTTCGTGGAGCAGTTTTACCTGTTGACGAACAATGCCAATGGCGCTTACGTAATCTAAGACCAACCCATCTCTTACGCTGGATCGGCTACGAGTCAATGCTCCCGCAACGGGGGCGCCGGCGGCGTCGACAACTGCAGTAACGGTATAGGCCGTCCCCAGGTCCACACCGGCAAACAAAGGTTCGCAGCGATGTCCGTTCCCATTGAGCACCAGAGAAGACTCAAAGGCTAATAAGAGTTGATTGGCTGAATCTTTGATCATCAAATTATCTCCATTCCGCTCAAATCAAGATGCTTTTCCCGTGAGATTGAGAATAGAGGTTTCCGCGGCTTTCGCGGCACGGGCGACATCGGATTCCTTACCGCCGATGTACAGCCGGCCCACGGCGCCATATGATCTGCAGTCAACCAGGGTGATCAGGGCGTTTTTCTCTGCTTCGTTGGCAGCCAGGGTGATGTACCCGGCGGGTACGACCTCGAGAATATAGAGATCCTGTCCCGGCAGGAGCATAGAACACAGTCGAGTGACGTTCACCATTTGAGCATGATAGTCGTTGACTTTATGAATGATTTGAGAACTAAGAATCTGCGGTTTGACTCGGTCCTCCACCGTCATCCCAAGAGACGTGAGCACTGCATGGCCCGCTTGTTTGACGTCTGCTTGCGCCTTGGAGTGAAACTCGAGTACTCCAAAATGACGTTCCACCACCATGAGACCAGGGCGAACGTTCGCGGCTTTGAGAGCTGCATCCGTTAATTGGTTGATGATCACTCCCGGAGCAATTTCTACGAGAATGGAGGCCATGCCGACCACGGGGATATAACCCCGCGCATTGGCCCCAAGGTAAGCAGCGAATTGAGGTTGAAGTCGATCTAAATAGACATACGCACGGAGCTCCGCCATAACAACATCCTTTCTGTGTTCATTTAGTAAACTGACTTATAGTCCAAAAGCGCCTGTCATCGTGAGGGAGTGAAACCTCCCCGGGTCATTAATCTCTCATCATTCAGGAGATTTAAGGTTCGCTTTTCCCCCGACCTTTGAGCTTGTATTTTTGAGGCCTTGCGTGTTTCCGAGCTTTTGGGCTTCTCCCGTCTTGCTTTTCGGGACCTCTATGGTCGGGCAATTCTGTCGGCGGGACAGGAACCCGAGAAGTTCCTCCCTCTTCAATGATCTTGGGCGGTTCTGCCAAGCTTTCTTCCAGGGGTAGCGGAGCAGAAGGTGGCGCTGTCTCCTGCGTTTTCTCCGGACCTTTGGGACCAGGCTGGCTGATCCGCAGTTGGCGATCTGGTCTCGGAATCACATGCACAGAACTCACCTTGCCAACCTTTTCTGCCGCTGCTGCCCCTGCTGAAACCGCCGCTTTGACTGCAGCCACAGCACCGACCACTTTTATTGTAACCAGACCTGCCCTTGCCAGCTCATAACCACGCAGAGAAACCAAGGCAGCCTTGCTCGCTGCGTCTGCAGCAACGATTGCTGGCACAAATCCCCAGGTTTCGATCAATCCGAGGCTATTGTTTTTCATCGTTCATCCCCTCTTTCCACAACCGCGGATCTTATAACTCCCCACTCTGACATTTTCGGATCGCACAATCGTCGTTCGATAAATCAGCATAACCCTTCAGTATCTCATCAAGTATCAGATTGATCAGCTCCTCCGATTCATCTTGAGGATTCCTTAGAGAATTATCAACGCCGGCAAGAGAGGCCCCGTCACTGCCAAAGACGAGGGGTTGCCCTTTGACCAAGCGGGCGGCATTCATTCCCAGGTGACGCAAACGGACGGGCTGCCGGGTTTTGGTTGTAAGAGAAAACAATGGAGTCTCGCTCGGTAAATCATGGTGATGAAGAATAACCTCACCACTTCCACCTATACCGATACCTACATTGAGAGGCGAACCATCGGCAGCCTGCTTAGCAAGGTCTACAATCGGCCCGTTGCTCACTTCGCGGATTTCGAACGGGATTCCTTCTTCTTCCAGACCCCAGAGTACAGGTTGAAAGGAATCGGTCAAAACAGAGCGGGCCTTAAATATCCATACTGCGGGATGCCGGTTCATGCTGCCCTCTTTTCCTCATGGGCAAGGATGAGACCCGTGGCCACGGCGTTACGCGGGCCTTCTGTGCCTCGAACATTCGCTCTGCCGGTTACAACCCCGTATTCGCTGAGCGCATCCGTAACCATTTTGGGTATTTCAAAATCTAATGCTGAACCTCCCACCAGAACCACGAAGTGTATCAGCCGGATGTTTCCCGCTGGGGCCACTCTTTTTAATGCGCGGAGGGCATTGCTGACAAAAACCTTGCGTTTAGCCTGCCGGCGAACGGCGATAACCTGTTCCAGAGTGACCTTGGCGTCGAGAGGTAGGAGCCCGGTATCGGTGACGATGGCCAGCCGCCCGAAGAATTTTGGGTCCAGCGCCTTTTCAAAGAATTGCACGGAACCGTCTTCATGTCGTATGTGTAAAAGGCTCTCCACTCTTGCCAGAGGGTAGCGCTTGATGTCTTCTGAGAGTTCTTTGTCTTCAAGACCCAATTCCGTGTCTATTAGCAAGGTGACCATCTCGCCCGCGCCAGCCAGGTGAATGCTTTGAATCATTCCATCTTCCGAGATTAACGCGGCATCCGTGGACCCTCCCCCAAGATCCAGGATGGCCAAGGGGGGGCTGGTTCCGGGAGTGGTTAAAGCTCCACGGACAGCCATCTCTGCTTCAACTCCGCCGACGGCACAAGAAACAAGGATCTCGTCCTCAATCTTACTCGCCAGGCGCTGCATGGGGAGCTTGTGCGTTTCCACCATGGCGGCTAGCCCGACCGCATTTCCCAATGTGTATTCGCCTGCCAAGGCCCCCAGAACCCTCTGGGGTTTAAAAGTATCCACCGCAAGGATATCGCGTACCGAGATCTGTTGGACCGGCTGATCCGTCAGTTCAGCCATGACCTTTCTTACCTGTTCAAACATTCCCCCCACATTAGTGCCCGGTTCCGCCTGGATTTCCACAAGAGGGGAAATCTCTTCCGTGCGTGCCATGATGGCCTCGGCCCCCTCCTCAACCTGCACCTGGGCCTTCTGGTTCTTGCCAATGAGGACAAGCTTTCCTGCGGGAATCCGTCGCTCCTGAATATCTCCCTTTGGGGTCTTGATGACGACGGCGCTACGGATGCCCATAAGAGCTCGCGCTACGGGAACAATCCGACGGGTTTCTTCGGAGTCCAGATTGAATATGGTGGCAATGTCATAGGGATTGGAGAGCTTTTCGATGGTTCTCCCGGGGGGCGCTACCTCCACCGCCGCCGGCATTCCCAATGGGACACGATCAATGTGTTCCACCTCGTCAACGATGGGGATGGGGCGGAGTAAGCGATTGTGAATGAGCACGCCGTCGTCATTCCGGATAATTGCTCCGACAATCTCTTTGCCTTCCGCCATGAATTCATTGATGCGGGCAGCCGCTTCCCGAAAATCCACTGTTTCGGGCATGACGAGTATCCATTTCTGACCTCGGACTGCCGATGCCAAAGAATCTAAGGCGATGGTCGTTCCCACCCCTAAACCTTGGCCGCCAGGAGTTGAAGGGTTATGACCGATCATGGCCGATTCGGTGATGATTGTTTCGGTGATCGTCTCCATAGCCACATCACCGATGACCGGAGTAGCTTCATTGAGAAGAATCAGGGAAAGATGTTTGCGCTGCAAGGCCAAGGGCTTGAGAGCCGTATCGAGGGCAAAGATTACCCCTATGGCATTTTGAATGGTGCCTTTGATGCCCACTGTCCGTACAATTGCACTCGAAAGAAAGCTGACCTTTCCCTGTTGATTTACCTCCGCTATGGCGACCTCGGTTGTATTGTTACCAACATCAACGCCCGCAATGTAGGCCATGACGGTCGGCTCCATCAAATCAATCTCTTGGGCTTTCTCGACGGAAACGCTCTTATTCTCGACGCAACCGACCCCGCTTTTCATAGACCTCTGCCGCTTCCCGCACTAGAGCGGCGCAGATGCGAGCCTGGTATTTTGATTCCAGTTCATTGGCAATATCAAGCATCTCTTTTTTGGTGGAGCGATAGGGTCTCAAGGATTCATAAACCTCCAGGACACGCTGGTCTGAAAGGCGCGTCAACTCTGCAGCCCGCCGGATATTGTTGGCCAGTTGCGGCCGCCCACAGGCTTCAGCGATTTGCGCCTGATATTCCAGAGTCTCCGGGCGTATTTTCATGTCCTCAAAAGCGATTTTTCCACTTGCCACCTTGTCCAGGGTTATATCGGCAAGGCTAAGGCCGGTGGACGTTTGCACCAAATCGGGTCGTTTTTGGGCTAAGGGATAATCTCTCTTCGGGTCAAGTCCCTTGTGTGCAGGCGCCTGGGCGCTCATGGAACTCTCGCTCAGGACCGTCACGACTCTCTTCACCGCTTCCTTGAGAAGCTCGGGAGAGACATTGACCCCTTTGGTCTGGGCCATGCGCTCTATCATTTTCGACAATTGTTCATCGCTCATCGTCGACTATTCCTCCCACAAGTTGTGTGCCTTTCACTGCCCGAGGCGAAGTCAGAGGCCATGCTAAAGTTGAACCGTGACTTCCTGGGCCTGCTTATCCGGATTCACGTACTGGGTCTCCTTGTTGTGAAGCAGCGCTGCGAGTCCCTGGTACCGAGGCCGAGCCATGGGATCGTTACGCACCCGCAGAGGGCGGGGACTTTCCCCTTTCGCGTATTTCGCGGCATTGCTCCCAATTGCGCGAAACATCTCCAAATCCACAAGAGGGGATTGCGAGAACAATTCCAGATTCTGAAGGGGTTTGAGATCTTTCTGATGGATGACGGTAGTGCCCCGGGAAAGGATGCCGATCCCGATTCCTGAACCACTGAGTTTCGCGGCTTCATGAGATATTTGCGCAACGTCCGCCGTCCGATAGATTCTGACCAGACGTGCCTTGAGGCCTTCCTCCTCAATGCCGGCGATGATCTCTCTCAAGACCTGCTGGTGGGGAATGCCGACGATGGTTTTGTTCATCACCGTACCGAATGCGGGGGGCACCGCAATGACTACCTCATTCTTGGCAACGCCGGCCCTGGCAACGCCGATTTCTTTGATTGCCAGCGGGGTTCCGCCCTCCTTGAAAGATCCGGCAGGTTGTTCTCCCGCCTCCATTTCCCGCAAAACTTCAAGGATAATTTCCCTGACTATATCTTCGGTAATGTTCATTTCTCTGCCTCCCTCACTCATGCCTAAATATCTTCAGGACTGATGGCTTGCGGGATGTCCTTCAAGATTTCCCACCTTTTACCTTCGAGACGATAACCGGTACCGGGTCCCTGGTAATCGTTGAGGTCGTTCACCGCGCTCAATACATCGAAATTGGGTTTCAGAATGGCCGATGTATGGAGATAATCGCCGGAAATTTTTTGCTTGAGAATGCCCAGCACCGCTTCCGCCACATCGCGGAATCCATGTTTTACCAATGCGCGCACCGCGTCGACCCCGTTGCCGCCGCGCTTCATGAAATCTTCAATGGCGCGGAGATCTTCCGTCACATTACGGTCAGGCACGTCCTTGCTGCCATGCGCATAGGTGACGGCTTCAACCTCTTCGTCCGTTATCGGTGGGAGCCCCACTTCCTTAAACACGGCCTGCAAGGCGCGGGCGCCCTTGTTGCGGATCGCGATGACGTCCGCTTCTTTTACCGGGTGCAGGCCGCCGTCAATCTGAAGGTCGCGCTGCAAAACCAGCCAGTCGTCATAATCGTCGCAGTCATGTGTGGAGCCGGCAAACATGTTGTCATAATTGGGCACCGAACTGTAGCCCGAAACGATCAGGTCCGTACCGGGGAGAAACTGCATGAGCATGCGAGCTGTATTGCGAATGGGCGAATGGGTAAACGTCTGGTCATTGCCCGAGGCCACTTCGAGGTCCAGCAGGACCGTGGCCACGTTTTCCGCAAGCACCGCGCGAATGCCGGAGGGAACGGATCCGGGAACACCGATACAACTGATGGAACCATTTTGCACGCCCTGGACGCCTACTCCCTTGGCGAGCATCACACAGCGAATCTCCAAGTATAGCATGGACTTGCCATCGGCATAGCCCATCTGCACCTCCGAACCGGTCCCTGAAGTGTACCGCATCTTGAGACCTCGCGAGGCATAGGCGGAAGCGAGATACGCTTTTGACCAGGGAGTATCATCTCCGTCCACGAATACCTGCTCGGTACCGTACACGGACACCGTTTCCGCATAGGCCGTGAGTCCGCGCATACCCATGCTGAGTTCGAGCGCTTCCTCCACGGCGCACTGGTTGATGACACCGGGGCAGCCCGTCTGGGCGCCCACCAATAAGGAAAGGGCATTCATGGGAGCATAGCGCCCCACCCCCACGGTGGTTTCCTCTTCCGTAAAGCCACGGAAGGCCGCTTCCGCGGCATCCGCCGCCAAGAGGGCAGGATGGTCTTTCAGATTGGTCACGTGGGCCTGATTGGAAGGCGTGCGGCGGGGCCGCATCTTCTGCATGGCCATCATCAGCTCAACCACATTCATCTTATTCAAGACATCCAATATTTTGGCCGGCGTCAGTCCTACGGATAGGCGCACAATTTCTGCGCGAGGCACATTGATGTCCACGAGCATCCGGGCAAACTGGGTCGAATCAATGGCCATGGCCTTCTCAGCTATCGAGGTGTCGATAGAATGGTCGGCAATCCATAAATCAATCATGTCAAACTTCTCACGGAGTTTCCCGTCAAGCTCGACAACCTTACCGTTTTGGATCTTGATTCCAGGTGCTGGATCATTTGGGCTGTCCATCGCAACAAGGCCCACTTCCATCCACTCCTTGATAAAGCCGTCCTTGTTGACTGGACGCTGGGCCAGCACCTCAAAGCGCTTTTGTCTCTTACTCATCGGTTGCCCCTTCTCTATCAAATGTATGGTTGAGTGACAGACTTGGGTTCCTGACCCCATGCACCAAGCAGCTTGATTCCTATTTCACGGCTGGCCGTGACAGCCTGGCGCACTGCACCCGAGTCTCCGGTTACCCATATCATGACTTCATTGGTGAGGCTCGTTCCTTTTGCGGGAGAAGCATAACCCACCACCTGGACATCCGCCGCCTTGACCGCCGTATCGATCATCAATACGCCGATCACTGCGGGCGCCCCAAGAATCAACCCGAAAGCTTTCCCTTCGGGAGATTTGAACACGTAATGCAAGCAACGGCTGGCGCGGGCGGTGTACTGTAGTTCAAGATGCCCCTGGTCGTTGGCATAGACATCCCCAAAATATTTCGGTAAGACTTCCAGCGTCACTTCCACCGCGCGCCGGGCATCAGATACATCCTCTGCACCGAAGATGATCAAATTTCCGTGACCGGCTCCACCCTTTGTATCTCGGGGCATTTCCACGGCAAGTATTTCGGTGTTGGTGGCCTTCACGGCTTCATCTGCTGCCATGATTTGAGGGCCTGCCCCAACACGGCCGCCGATCACCCCGATTGCACGATATTTTTCGGGGATTCCCATTAACGTGTGAATGGCAGGATCAAGGTTGGCAATGACAATCCCCTGTGTCTCTCCCAAGCCTATTCCAACAAACTCCGTGACCTGAACCAGGTCGGGGTTGGGAAGCACCGTCTTGGGGCCACCTCCCTCAGATTCTTTCGGGTTCGCTTTCCCGGAGGCCGCAGAACCCACCCTTTTCATCACCTCTTGCATGACTCTGTTAATTAGTTCCTCTTGCATCGGATATCACCTCCCGGTTCTGTACAATTATGGATATGGTCCTATTTCCAGCTATTCGTTAACAGGGAGTTGCGGCAAGATCTTTTCAACATCCTGGTGTGGCCTGGGTATCACATGGACTGAAATCACTTCCCCCACCTTTTGTGCAGCGGCCGCACCTGCGTCAGTGGCCGCTTTCACCGCTCCCACGTCGCCTCTCACCATGGTGGTCACCAAGCCTGCCCCGATCTTTACGTACCCGACCAACTGGACGTTGGCAGCTTTAACCATGGCGTCCGATGCTTCGATCATGGCGACCAGCCCCTTCGTTTCGATCAATCCCAATGCTTCTTTTACCATTTTCAATCCTCCAAGTCTTGATGTGATCACTGCCAACGGATCGTGGGCAGCCCTGCTTGGCAGTCCACGATCCGTCCTCTTAAACCTTGTCTCACACTCCAATGCTTATGGAAACGGGTAATAAAGCCATGATTAGCCCTCCTCCTTGTAGTTTTTGGCCAAGGCGTTGGCCGTCCATATTGCTGCCTCGACCTTATCGGCAGTGACTTCGAACCAGGTGGCATGAATGGTTTCACCCGGAGCCGTTGTGGCTTCAGCCACTTTTCGGATTTCTTCTCGCGTGGGATTGTGAATGCCCAAATCATCCAAACAAACCGGCAGCCCTACGGTGAGACAAAAATCCAATACCTCATAAATTTCATCTGATGAACGGCCTTCCAAAACCAACTGGGTGAGGGTTCCGAAGGCGACTTTTTGGCCATGGAGTTTGTGATGGGAACTTTCCAGAACGGTAAATCCATTGTGCACTGAGTGAGCGCCGGCCAGACCTCCGCTTTCGAAGCCCAAACCGCTCAGCAAAGTGTTGGCTTCAACGATGGCTTCAACTGCCGGTGTCACACAATGGTTCTCAACCGCCAGCTTGGCTTGGAGTCCGTATTCCAGCAATGTGTCGTAGCACAGGCGGGCTAACGCGATAGCGGAACGGGTGGGAGGAGTTCCTCCAGTGAGTACGTTGGGTTTACAGCTCTTGTTGCACGTATCCGCTTCCCAGAAGGTGGCGAGGGCGTCCCCCATGCCGGACACTAAGGTTTCAACGGGAGCATCGGCTACTATACGGGTATCGACCAGGACGCAGTCCGGGTTGTGAGGCAATACCAGGTACCGTTGGAAAACGCTCGCATCAGTGTAAACCACCGACAATGCAGAACAGGGAGCATCCGTTGCGGCGATGGTTGGCACGACGATCACCGGCACTTTCATAAAGTGGGCTACCGCTTTTCCCGTGTCGATGACCTTGCCGCCCCCCGCAGCGATGATGAAATCAGCACCCTCTTTTCGCGCAAGGCTCACCAGGCGATTGATTTCATTGTCCGAACATTCCCCGTTAAAATGCTCCTGGCAACAGTTGATGTTTTTCTCTTTGAGGCTGGTTTGAATCGCCTGACCGCAGGCGGCTAAAGCCCTTTTCCCTCCGGTAAGTAAGGCCTTAGTACCAAGCTTTGCGGCGTGCAAGCCGATTTCATGGATGGCTCCCTCCCCTTGGACGTAACGACTTGGTGCAAGTAACATCCGACTCATAGCATTACCTCCTCTTCATCAAATGACTCATCATGCCTTACACGTCGACAGCGAGACGCTCAGTTCCATAATTACGTCTAACTGGACGCACTTCCCGCATTGGTATAGATCTGTAAGGGGTTGTTGAGAAAGAGCGAAGCTCAGGGTTAGAGAATTTGGCCTAATAGTCAGAGCTGACAGCAATGTTCAGTGTCGGATCACGAAGCATGCTGCTATGGAGAACCCCTCTGTGAATTGTAGGATAAACATAAACAATTGCCAATGTAAATCCCTCATAAGGGTGAAATTAAGTCCCTCGTTTGGGTGATTTTTGGGGAATGTCAGTTTAGATGAATACCGTTTTGTGGAAGGACATTCTGCTTTATGGCGACTGTCACTGCTTCCACACGATTTTTTACTTGTAGTTTATGGTAGATGCTCTTGATATGACTCTTCACGGTTTCGACGCTGACATACAAGGTATGAGAAATTTCCTTATTGCTCTGACCCTCGATGATGGACCGGAGAATTTCCTTTTCACGGTGAGTCAAAACGGGATACTCAACTTTTTTGACTTCCCCGCTCGTACTTACAGTCGCTTTGAAGTCCAAGGACAGGTTCACCAGATAGGGGGAGACTGCCTGATGTCCCTCAAAAAAAGACTTTATGATCCGAACCAGTTCAGCAACCTCAACACATTTGAGCACGTAGCCGTCGGCGCCCGCCTGCATGGCGCCATGGATGTAATTCTTGTCATCGTAAGTGGAAAGTACTATAATTTTCATTTGAGGGTACGCTTTGCGAAGCATGCGAATGACCCGAATGCCTGATATCCCCGGCATGTCCACATCGATGAGAGAAACATCGGGTGGGTCGACCTGGATTTTCTCGACCGCACTGAAGCCATCACTGGCTTCTCCAATAAGTTGGATGTCCGTTTCCTGATCCAAAGCAATTCTCAGACCGATACGGAACAAAGGATGATCATCTGCCAGGAAAACTCTCATAGCTTCTATAAATCTTTGCCGTCATTCATTTTATGTTTTGTTGAATCCATTTTTCTACGAGATTATGACTACAGTTATCAGCATCTCGATTCCGCGAAATTGACCGGCAATGTCACATAAAAACAACAGCCTCGTCGATGGCCTGCTGCATCGCTCAGGACTGGCGACTCAACCCATATATTTCCACCATGAGCTTCAATAACCTGCTTGCAAAAAGCCAAACCCAACCCAATCCCCTCCCTCCGGCTTTCACTTTCCGATTTAATGATAAAATATTTATCAAAAATGCACTGACGGTATTCGGCAGGGATGCCGATACCATGATCCGTGAACGTAAGCATAAGACAATCCTGTTCTGCTTTCACCGAAGTCGGATCTGATGGGATGGTTTCGAGCTTTCCCGATTGTTCCCAACCCCTATCCCGCATTTCCGCCTCAACCTGGACAACACCGCCCTCCGGGCTGTACTTGATAGCGTTCTCCAGTAAATTGACAAGAGCTCGTCTCAGGCGCTTTTGATCTCCCAGTAATTTCAGTGGAAGTGATGGTGTTTCAAATTGCATGGATATCCGTTTTTCCTTTGCAAAAAGATCAAGCTGGCTGAAGCTCTCTAAAATGATTTGATCGATGGACACAGGGGTCCAGTGCAGTACAAACTGTCCACTTTCATTTCGGTAAATGTCCAATATATCACTCACCATTCCGGAGAGTTGATGACAGGTTGCCAGGGCCAATTCCATAACGTTCTTCTGCTTCAGATTGAGGCGTCCAACAGTTCCATTAACGATAAGCTGTAAGACATTTTGCAGGGAAATTATAGGGTTTCTCATATCGTGAGTGATCATGTTCACCACGTCTTCTTTCATCCGCTCCAACCTTTTCTCTTCCGAGATGTCCCTGATAACCCATACATAACCGGTGTTTTGTTGGCCAGCGTCGCCGATTGCAGAGAAGGACACTTGTACCGGAAAAGTCTGCCCTTCCGAAGAGATAGCTGTTAGCTCGCCACGCTGATTAAAGCTCAGCCTCGAATCTGGATTCTTCCACTGCGGAATTTTTGAATCATCCTCCGCAAAAAGCTTTCTAATGGACTCGCCGATAAGTTGCACGGTTTCATAGCCAAACATTTTAACGCCTGCCTGATTAACAATGGTGATTCTACCATCGGCATTCGTTGATAGAATGCAATCGGAAACGCTGTTGATCAGCCTGCTGAGATAATGCTGAGAATGTTTGTGTAATTGGTCTTTCTGCAAAGCCAATTCGCTGATTGTTTGAGTGATCTCGGACATAAGGTTCACAACAGCCAGCAACCGCTCGCGTGTCATCAAAGGTACCTTTTCCAGTGCCTGCAAATAATCTTCTCTATCTTTTATCCCGATTGCTTTGGCCCGTTCAATGGCTGCTTCAGCAGCAATGGGTTCCTCCAGGACCTGGCCCGCCAAAATTGTAGCCAGATGATAACCCGCCACGATGACTGGAGCCGCACAATCAATGAGCCCGGCGTTCAAACAATTATAAATGTAGGGTTTTCTGGATCGGGCAGATTCCAGACCTCCATGGCGGTCGCTTTCGTGACATTTACGCTTGCCCCTATCAGTGGAACGGCAAAAATTGAGACAGAAAGGCGTGAAATTAAGCGGCTTAGTAATAGGGTGTCCGTTAACATTGGCAATGATTGACGCCACCCCAGTGACCTCGGTGAAGACTCGAAGGATTCTCTCCAATTTCTCTTTGTTTACCAAGTCCAAGAGCTGAAGCTGAATCTGAGAACTCATAACCCTTTCCTTGCATGTCTTATTGCTAATAAGATATACTTGAATTAGTGGCGCGAAAGCCGCTGTAATTAATATAAATACTTGATAATACAGGTCATTTATGGTATTCACTTGCCGCAGAAGCAACATCTGGGAGGTGAAAATGCGACCTGTAGAATTTATCATCAAAGAGGGCGACGAACATTTGACCAGCCATTCGGGGCTGTAACGTCGCACATTAAATTGACTCGATATGCTTACAATCGTTTAAGGTGGACCCGGTTGTCAAGACAATTTTTAAAGATATTTAAGTTACACTTTGGGGTATGAAGTCACTTATTCTGGAAGAGAGAAATGTGGGCATCGTTCTCTTCCCCCTTCACTCTTCTGGCTACAGAGGCGACGACGGAGCAGAAGGAGATCCTGAAGGAATTGGGCGCACCTTCTCTTCCGCCTGCTCTTCGGGGGAACAATGCAGTGTATAAAACGGATGGATAAAATTTATATCTAACTGATAATTATACGTACTATTGAATTGAGGTGTCAAACTTCGGCGTCCACAGGACGGGGTATTCTGCGGTAGAATTTTATAAAAATATTCCCGGTTTTAAAGAACCGGGAATATTTTTATTGTATTTGTATTTATACGTTATAATTATTCTTTCGCCGGTAAGACAGCACTAAGTTGCTCCTTAAACATGATATACAGAGCCAGCGCTGAGAGGAAAATAAAGATGTAGCCGGCTATCTGATTGCCTGGAGCCCATCCGCCGTACAGTCCGGCAAAGGCACTAAGAGTTGCGACAACAACAGCAAGAAACAGAATACAAAATGACCAGAGTTTTAATACATATGAGTGATAGGCATATCCAACTGAGAAGAAACAAACGAATAACAGCAGGAAGGATAAGGGGTCGGTAACACCGTCTTTCCACAAAATTAATACTGCTCCTAAACATAGCCACACTAACGAAAAGAACCCAAATATGGTTGCCCCCCACATTGAAAAGACAGGGGAATCAGCCAGAGAGTTTCCTGAAATCATTAAACAGCAAACTGCTAAAAGTATAATACCAGTAACAATTGAAAGAATACCCGACATAAGCATATTTCCAGGACTTAAAGCTCCAAACAGACCGGCAAAAAGTGATCCGACTACAAAACACGCTGTCCCAAAGGCTACTACACCAATCGGTGCTGGATTTGCATTTTTCATTGTGTTTGCCTCCTCTTAAATAGATTTTAATTTTTAATAAAACGTTGATAATTACATCTGGGACAAGAATAACACAGTTTCTAGAAAATAAACGTAATAATTTTAAGCCATTTTATTGCAGATTCGGTTTCTTCCGCTTTTGTCATTATCCTCCTTTCGTTTGTTTTTTGCGCTCCGCTGCTCTGCCTTAGAAGTATTGTTAGCAGCACGATCCGTGCCGATTTATTATAATTCATCCCAAATATCATCTATCTATTCGCAAAAACAACCGATAATAATTTTTTACGCCGAGTTACGAACATCTTAGCCAAAGCCCAAAAACAGTGAAATCACCACCCATAAAAAAAATATTCACCCAAATTCATCTAACCACATAATAACATGATGTAATAATGACTTGGTGAAATCACCACCCGAAACGGTGAAATCACCGGGAAAAGTCCATTAGAGTGGACGCCAAAAACCCCTTGACAATCCCCGCAAAAAAGAAATGGAGACAATCACGCGGAGGCCAATACCTATGAACTGAACTGATAACTACTGAAAGGTCAAAAAGAGACCTCTCGGGAAGGGAAAACCGTTTGGCGTGGGGCAACGCATCGCATCCCGGATGGTTTTACAGATCCCCTGCGGATCGTTTTCGAGGTGACCGAGCGGACGATGAAGGATGGCCAATACCTGCTGGTTCCGGAAGTGGAAGTGGATACGTACTGGACTTCTCTTGCGGATGATCCCTATCAGGCGATCTGTTGTCCAGCTTTCCGGGGGTTGCAGCGTTGAACATTGTGGGCGGAACCCTGATTACCGTCATGGCGATGTACATAACCATGACGGACATGTACAAGGGCTTCGGTGAGACCGTATCCAACACCGTGGCCGCAACCTGCTTTACCTTTTCCGTAGCCTATCTCTTGATTGCCCTGGAAATATGGACTAAAGGCGATTTTACCGTGCTTGGCTGGTATTGTCTTCCCATGTCCGCCTGTCTTTTTCTCCTGTCTCTCGGATATTTCCAAGTCCTGGGAAAGAAACTGCCGAAAGTTCCTCAATTCGGGGCTCTCTGGTTGATCTGGTCGGTGTGCTTTTTTCTCTTCTGGTTGCGATTCGGAGCCCAATTGGCCACCGTCGGACCTTTAACCGGTTGGGTGATCATCATTGTGGGATTTATTACCTGCTCTTATCCTGCTCTGGCGTATTTCCAGGCGGGAAAAGTCGGACAATGGTAGACTCGGGCCCATTGGGATTTTCCGTGTAACGAAAACGCTCGGTCCATCCGGGCGGCAACAGGCGGTTCATGGCATGGAAAAGAACCGCCTGTTGCCCCCGTTTCACCTTTTGCGCAAATCCGGGACCTTTGGGCCGGGGAGAGGATCGCTTCGCTTGAAGGGACGCTTCCCTCTCCGTCGCCCGCGTGAGATCATCAACCGGTGCATGCCGGGCTTCAATTTGAATTAAGCGATATCATTAATGCCGGGGTCTTCACGGCTGATCATGCGCTCAGCGCCTTTGGAACGACAAAGGAAGCTCCAAGTTGTTTTCTTCAAGCAACGTCCTGTTCGTGAGGATCTCTGCGGAGGGACCGTCCGCGACCACAGTGCCGTCCCTGATCACGATGCAGCGTTGACAGACATCGAGGATCAGGTCGAGATCGTGAGAGGCGATGATCTTGGAATGCCTGAAGCTCTTGAGCAACGTGATCAGCGATCGCCTTGATTTCGGGTCGAGGTTCGCGGCAGGCTCGTCCATCGCGAGAATGTCAGGTTCCATAGCCATGACCGAAGCGATGGCAACGGCGCTCTTCTGTCCGCTGGAGAGGTGATGCGGCGGTTTGTCCCGAAGATCGAGGCTATGCACCATGCTCAGGGCCTTGCGGACCCGTTCCCGCACGGATTCTTCATCCATTCCGAGGTTGAGGGGACCGAATGCGACATCGTCAAATACAGTCGGCATGAAAAGCTGGTCATCGGGGTTTTGAAAAACGATCCCGACCTTTTTCCGGATCTCCCGCCTCGTTTTCCCGGTAAGGGTAAGATCACCGATGGTCACCGTTCCCGACGTCGGCATCAGGCAGCCGTTCATGTGCTGGAGCAGCGTCGATTTTCCCGCCCCGTTGGCCCCGACGACGCCGACCGATTCGCCGTGGGTGATCCGGAAATTGATCCCTCTGAGCGCTTCCGTCCCGTCCGGGTAGCGGAAGGACACGTTTTTGAAGTCAACGATGTGATGACTCATGCAAATAACCCCTGGACAACGCGACCGATCCCTTCGGTGATGCGGAAGAAACGGAAAACCCCGAGAAATGAGATCGTTGCCGCCATGAATGCCAGATCGGCCGCCGCCATGCGGGATCGCTTGAGACTCGGGATGTCCCCCTGAAATCCCCGGGACAGCATGGCATAGTAGATCCTTTCCGCGCGATCCACAGTCCTGAGAAAAAGAATCCCGATGAGGCGCACGAACACCTTGATGCCAGCGCCGGGCGTCCCGAATGACCGCATGTCCCGTGCGCGGATCATTCGCATCGCCTCTTCCATGAGGACAAAGAGATAGCGGTACAGGAAAAAGAGCTGCGAAACGAAAAGCGGCGGGAAGCCTAGTCTGCGCAAGGCATGGCAGACGCCAGGAAATGAGGTCGTTGCGATGAGCAGGAGCGCCGCGCTGATCGTGAGGGTAAACTTCAGGATAATCGAAAGAAAAGAGAGCCACCCCCCCGATACGGGGACCCCGGAGATGACGGCAACGGTTCCCGTATCCAAAAGCGGGTTAAAGATGCCGATGAAAATCGCGAACGGCGAAACGACGATCACCTTCTTCAAAATGAACCGGACCGGGATTTCGCCGATGGTCATGAGCAGCACCGGAAACAGAAAGAACGGCGCCAGCGCAACGACCTCGTACTTGGGAAAGGAGATCACGGTGATGAGAAACAGCATCGTGGCGATCACCTTGGCCCGCGGGTCAAGATTGTGCACGCAGGTATCCCGGTAGGAGAGCCGATCCAGGCGGCCGATATCGAAATATTTCTCGTCAAAGGTCATCGGTTCACCCCTTTCCTCTTCCCCGGAAAGATCTGATCCCCATGCCGATGAGCACGATTATGCCGAGAACGATGGCGGCGCCGGTGATGCCGGCCAGGGAAGTTCCCGCTTCGATCCCGGGCCAAACAGGGACAGCTTCCTTCTTTTTCGGCTCATTTCCCGCCGGTTTGAAATTGTAATCGGGAAGGAACGCCGTTTTTTCCTGGAGGTCCTTGAGAACCGGAGCTATCCCGTGTTTCTGTTCCGGTAGTTCGCCCCTGCCGTAAATCTTCTCGACGGACCATTCCAGACCGTCGGGATGGGTTGAAGCGAACCAGGAGAGCGCCCCGCCGGTTATGGCCGCCAATACCGCGAACGTCATCATGACCTTCTTCAGCGAAATCCCTGCGCCAAGGGGCCGGGATGCGGCAATACTGTCGAGGATCTCCGGCCTGGCGCCGCGCACATAGTTGATGATGCCGGCTGTAACAAAACCCTCGATAATGCCGATGGCCAGGTGAATCGGTTGCATTAGAAGGACGAAGGCGCCTAAGGGCAATTCACTCTTTCCGGAGAGAAGCGTCTCCATGACCACTGAAAAAGCGCCGAACTGCAGGGCCACGACGGCGCTTGCTATGGATGCGACGAGGATGCGCCCGGGATTTTTACTGCCTCCGGTCAATGGCTTGTAGATGAGCGGATAGACGAGAAAACAGGGATAGAAACCCAGGTTCCAGATATTGCAGCCGAGGGCAAGCAGTCCGCCGTCGGCAAAGAAGAGCGCCTGGACCGTCAGGACCGAGGCCATGACGAGAAAGGCTGCATGGGGGCCGAGGAGGATGGCGAGGATCATCCCACCGCCCAAATGTCCGCTCGATCCCGTCCCGGGGATCGTGAAATTGATCATCTGCGCCGCGAAAATGAAGGCGCCGAGAACTCCCATCAGGGGGATCATCCTATCATCGATCTGTGCTTTCAGTTTCTTCGAGGCATATCCGCCTACCGCGACCGTTCCGGCCCACAATGTCGTCCCCACGGCGGGGGAGAGTAAAGCATCTGCCATGTGCATGGTCGTCTCACTTCCTCAAATACCCGGGAAAATAAAAAGTCATCTGCCGTTTTCCCGACGGGTGGTTACCTGTTTATCTGGCAGGGATCCATTCTGGAACAGGACCCATGTTATGAATACTTAATTCGTAACACGTCTGGACAAAAAAATAATACTGCTACTCGATCTCCCGCCCCGTACTGGACATGCTCAGGGTCGCGTGACGGACCCCTTTGATGGACCTCAGCGCATCGGCCAGTTTCCGGACCTCTCCCGCTTTCCCCCGGGCGGCCACGATCTCCAGGCAGTTGTGGTGATCGAGGTGGATGTGCTGGGTGGAAATGATCACCTGCTGGAATTCGTGCTGGGTGTCCGTAACCATTCTCAGGATATCCCGCTTGTGGTGGTCGTAGATGAGGGTAATGGCGCCGGCCACATCGCTCCCCCCCTGCCATTCTTTCTGGACAAGCTCCCGGCGGATCAGGTCCCGCAGGGCCTCCGAGCGGTTGGTGTACTGTTTTTCCCGGATCAGGACATCAAACCTGTCCAGGAGGGCTTTTTCCAGGGAAACACCGAAGCGAACCAGTTCCGACATCTTTAGCTCACCGTATTACGTTTCTCTGCTTTGTAGCACATCGGCGGGATCTGTCAAGGACTTTTTTTACGGGTGATCGATGCCCTCACCGGCGATGCCGGTACGGATATTTTCTTCCTCGCTAATCTGTTCCAAGTGAAGATTGCGGAACTCAAGGAAGAAAACCCTGAGTCCACTCGATTGGGCTGCCTCATTCTCGGCGTATAGGGCGTCACCGGACCAAACCCGCATCCCGAAAGCTGTAATGGCCCCTCCGCGTCACGATCAGGTTGTCCAAAACGCGAATTCCGAGAATCTTAGCGGCTTCGGTTAATTGCTCATGTATGCGATGATCGGCTTCGCTCGGCTGAAGGTCGCCGGAGGGGTGGTTGTGCACAAAGATAACAGCAGCTGCGCGGTCGGCGATGACGTCGGCGAACACCTCGCGCGGGTGAATCGGGCTCTGGTCGAGCAGGCCGATCGTGACTACGCGTTTTTCTATAACCTCGTTCGCGCCGTTGAGGGAAATGCAGATGAAGTACTCCTGCTGCTTTCCGGCAATGTCGGCCACCAGCGGCAAGACATCCTGCGCCACCGTGATTTTGACTGTGTCTTTCAGCAGGTGACGCCGGGCAAGTTCAAAGGCCGAAATGATTTGTCCCGCCTTGGCAAGACCCATGCCGGGGACGGTCTGCAAATGATCGAGCGTCAATCCGGCCTTGTATTCGCGGATGAGCGAAACAACCTGCCGGGCGATCGTGCGCACATCAACTCCCGCCGTGCCCATACCGAGAATCGCAGTCACCAGTTCCACGTCGGTCAGGGCGGAAGCACCCTTCTCCCGCAGCTTTTCGCGCGGGCGGCTGTGTTCCGGCATGTCCTTGATGGTCTTCATGTTTGGTCGGCCTTATCTCTATCCGGACACAATGTCCGGATTCCAGTCCGGGCATCCCTGTCTGGTGCGCCAAAACGGTGGCGCCCGGACATCTCAGCAAGACCCTTGGCGCAATAGCCCTTTTCCCGATGGTAATGATGTGTCATCCTGCCATAATAGCGCGTTTTTTGGCGCGATTCTTATTCCTGAACAAAAAAGCGACCAAAATCGCGACACTTTGTCGCGAAAAGTGTCGCGATTCACCTTAATAATCCAACCATAGCGCTTAATCGCGACATCTCGACGCGAGAGATGTCGCGATTCCAAGCTTTTCGTTCCAGCCAACACTTCATAGCAACAGCACAAGCAAGCCATTTTTGCCGTCATGAACGAACTACCTCATATCTGGCGGTCCGTCCAGAGCCGACAGACCGTACTAATCCCAGTTCCGCAAATCGTTTCAACTGACGCTGTGCCTTGCGTTTATCAGCCTCCATATGGGATTCGTATTCCGCTCGAGTAAAGGTCGTCTTTGTAGACAAGAATTCCCAACCTTTCCTCTCGTCCGCATTCAGCTTATCGAGAATGTCAACGGTCAGTTCACGCGTCGCGCTTTCTGCCGAGCGATACAGCTTTAAAACAAGATAAGGCGCGTCCCATGAATACCTCGGCAATGGCAACCCGAGTTCCTTTGCCCGGTCCCGCAGCGACCCGATGCCCAGGCCCTGCTCTTCCGCCATTCCCATTCGCGCGAAGACAAAATGCAATCCAGGATTCCGGCTCAACATCGGTGCGGTAAAGGACTGTAGCTGCTCAAGGGTGATCGGAGGAGGAGGTTCGCCGGGACTTCTCACCGTGACCATGTCTTCGGTCACCACGACCTGGCACTTGCCCCCTTCAATGTCGTAATCGCGATGAATGAGCGCGTTAACCACAGCTTCGCGAAGCATCTCGAAGGGCAAGGCCGGCTGTTCTTCACGCCGCATCTTGCTCCGGTCAAGAACATTGGGAAGCTTGTCTCGGAGCCATTTCTCCAACAGATCGGGAATCATGACTGCTGGCTCATCAAACTCCTTACGCTCCTGCTCTCCGTTGGGATA